>JACCDZ010699286.1_pt1 | contig 97631 bp, 90 predicted proteins | sample 7449551 | NCBI WGS metagenome assembly JACCDZ01 (sample SAMN15323452, study PRJNA562643) | freshwater metagenome | isolation source: river surface water | place: USA:Blue River Watershed | collected 2017-08-18
TATGAAGTTGTGCTGATTGACGCAACACAGACGCCGATAGAGCGTCCTAAAAAAAATAAGGTTCAAGAACAAAAAGCGCATAAATAATCATCAGAAACGCTTTTATTCTGGAAAGAAGAGAAGGCATACTTTAAAGACCCAACTCGTTGTAGCTAAGAAAACAAAGCAAGTGATTTGCACTGCTTTTACAAATGGAAAACGTCATGATTTTCGGCTATTCAAAGAATTTGGACTGAGATTCAATTTAATTGCAGCTATTTATAACATGGAATGATCGTGATAGCTAGTTATGCAAGAGGTCTAATGCAATTACAACATCTGTCTGCATGATTGACAAAGAGATATGAGATACCTGATCTTTCACAATACAAAGAGATCCCCTTCTCTTGTATACAAAGATTGAGAAATGAAACTTTAAAATATGAAGTCAAATTCTTAAAGATTTATACATCTCACAAATCACAAGACAGATCCTGCTCTCTGTGTACACAGGCAATCATTCCTGTGATTTAAGTCAAACTGCACTGTAACAGAATTCTTTGAAAAATCTGTTCTTGCATCATCTTAAAGAAAAGATCTTCCAACAATTGTTGCTCAGCACATAATCTATAACATCGAAAAAATCTTACACGATAAACACAATCTCTTAAGTCTTTTATTAAACAGATTTATTCATCATATAAAAATCCCATCAAACTATAAAAATTTATTGCTGAGGTTTTATCTTGTACATACGCTCTTTTATTAAAGCACGATGCATAAAAAAGATGGGATGAACTATTGTTAATAAGAGGCTTTTAAATTGTTAGCCTGTTTTTACGATTATTTTGTGAACAAGGACTCCGATATGAGCATGATAAAAAATATTCAAGATCAGTTTAATGGTCACATCCAAGCAACCTATCATCAATCTCGCGATCTTTTCATGCTTTTTTTCAGAAATTTGCATCAAGAAGAGATTTTAGTATCCTTAGGGAGATTTTTTTTGCTTCCATCTCTGATTCAAACCACCTTAATATCACTGAGTGTTTCTCCTGTTATCGCTTTGAGCTCAGTCTTAAAAAATACAGGAAACAATTTAGAATCAGATCATTCGGAAAAGGGTTATGAAGAACCGAAAATTGATCCAGCAGATACGAAGAAAAGAACACCCAAAAGATAAATCTCACTCTGAATGATATCTTGCAATAATAAAATTATTTTTCTTTATTCCTAGGATACAAACCGATAACAGACAACTGGTACAAATCATAAAAATCTTTTTTGAGGCCAATCACATATTGGAATAAAGAAACCCAACTAAAAAACAAGGCCATCACTAAAAAAACATATGCTGCATTTTGGAAAAATGCAGATTGGCGAGCAGCCAAAGAAAGAAAAAACAGACCCAACGCAAAAGATTGGCAAGCTGTTTTAGCTTTCCCAAAAAACACTACCCCAAAATGCTCTTTCGCACCTCTTACAGCAAAGGGAGCGGACCGTAAGGATAGCGCTATTAATTCCCTAATTTGGCTCGCCATGATGACAAAAATCACTAAGGGGTTAGAATCTAAAAACAGCCAATAAGTTGAAAAAAAAGCAATGAAAATTTTATCAGAGACATGATCCAGCCATGCTCCCAAGGAACTGACAAGCTGATAGCGTCTTGCCAAATAGCCATCCAACCCATCACTACATGCCAATAAGAAAAAAATTATAACAAATATCAAATCCGATATATAACACGTAGCATGTAATAAAATCACTAAAGGCGAAAAAAAGGCCCTGCAAAATGTGAGGGCCAAAATCCAAGAAAACAGCATCGTTCAGGCTTTTTTGTTAACGATCACGAGATGAAGAGAGAGCACTCAAAATCTGTACTAAAGAAACAAAAATATTATACAGATCAATAAATAACATCGTCGTTGCAATAATATAATTTCTCTCTCCACCGCGAATAATATTTGATAAATTCAACAATAAATATCCACTAGAAACAGTCAAAATACCGCAAGAAATAAAGAGACTGACAATTGGCATATGTAAAAAAAGCATATTGATAATACTCAAAGCAAAAATACTCAAAGTCGTCACAGATAAAAAGCCAATCATATAAGAAAAATCTTGTTTAGCCTGCAATGCATATGCAAATAGCCCTGCAAAAATCATCCCAGTCCCTAAAAAAGACGCCGTAATAATTTGAGGACCATGTGAAATGCCTTTGACCACAAAATGAAGCAAGGGACCAAGTGTATATCCTAAAAATCCCGTTAAGGCGAAAACCATTACAAGTCCAAAAGGCGAACGAGCAGTTGCGGAAATACCGTAAAGGATCCCGAAATACACAAAAACAGTTCCAAAAGGCCCGAAAGCTAGAGCTCCTTGTGGCGAAAGAAAAGAAAGATAGGCTGTAAACGCAGCAAACAGAGATGAGAGAGAGAGTAAAATTAACGTATTGACTAGAACACTATTTGCAGAACTTTCAGAATAAGAAGCTCGCTGCACAGTTTGAAAACGTTGGGCCATAAAAGCATTCTCCTTTATTTCATGTAAAGATTGAGGGCTATTTGAACTTACAAATTTTCTTGAGAGTCTTGTGAAAAAGGCCACCTGCCTAAAACACAACTCTTAAAAAATCTTATCTCACATAAGATATCTCAAAAATAGAAATTTATCCAACTTTCATAAAAATTTCAGGATAACTAGACAAGGATACCGGATCGGATTAGTCTATTTTGATATTTCGTAAATATCAAAATGGGTGCTTTTATGTCGATTGAAAAAATTTATACTGCTGAATTTCTAGAGCTCATCAAAAAAAACACCGCTAGACTGATCGATGTCCGCGAACCAGATGAGTTTGCCCAAGGCCATATTCCAGGCGCTATGAATTATCCTTTAAGCCAATTACAATATTTAGCATTTCCTGAAAATATCGACCTCATCTTCTATTGCCGTTCAGGCTACAGGAGCCAAATTGTCGCTGAACATTATATCCAAAAAAGCGCCGGTGCTCTCTCTCATCGATGCTTCGATTATAAAGATGGCTATTTAGGTTATTTGCAAGCAATCAACCCAACACCCTCAGCTCTATGAATGCTCATTCTCATTTCACTTTCAAAGACTTTATTAAAAATGCGCCTGAGCAATCGGGCGTTTATCAAATGCTTGATGCGAAAAAGAAAGTTCTCTATGTAGGAAAAGCCAAAAATCTCAAAAATCGATTATCGTCCTATTTAACTTCAAATCACCCTAAGATCATAAAACTCCTATCTCTCATCGCAGATATTCATCTAACCGCCTGTCTGAGCGAAGAAATGGCTCTGAGAGTTGAGAGCTCTCTCATTCAAACTCTGCAACCACCTTTTAATGTACTATTGAAAGATGATAAATCTTTTCCATTTATATGTCTCTCCAAACATTTATCTCCTGCACTTTTTATCGATCGAAAAAAAACAAACAACGATGCACTTTTTAGACATGGACCCTATCCTTCCTTGAAACTTGCAAATGAAGTGTTTCGCTGGATTTTAAAAAAATATCAATTACGAACATGCTCAGACTTTGTTTTCAAAGCTCGCAGTCGCCCTTGCCTAGAGCATCAAATTGGTCACTGCCAAGCCCCCTGTGTTTATAAAGATCAGCAAGCAACGCAAAAATATGCAGATAGTGTTTCAAATTGCATTCTGTTTCTGAACAGTCCAATGCAAGAAAAACTTGAAAACTTACAAGCATCCATGATCAAAGCAAGTGAACAAGAAGACTTTGAAAAAGCAGCCTATCATCGAGATTTGATTCGAAAACTTCATGCAATGCAGCGAAGAGTAGGCGCTTATCATTCCAATGAGTATCAGCGCTTTGATGTGATTGCGGTGTGGATGAAAAAAGCACATTATTTTGTCGTGATCAACAATGAAATTGAGTCTTCAGAAACTTTCTCTGTTTCAAATCCATTGGATTTATGTTTTTCTGAACTGATAGAAACGATTGTGAGGCAGAGAATGTATTATCTCGATCCTGCCTGGATTCCTCAGCAAATTATTTGTGATACGACACAGCAAATTGTATTCCAGATCAAAGAAAAAGATATTTTATTGCGTCATCCTCATAGCGACCAAGAAAAAAGATTCTTAGCAATGGCGCAAGAAAGTCTTTTAGCAAATAGAAAAACCATTCAAAATAAAAATGCTTTGGAGTACGATGAGCAATTTTCTTTACTAGAAAAACTCTTTTTAGAATCTGGCTGGGACAGCATCGAATGTGCTGATATCTCTCATTTTCAAGGACAACACACTGTAGGTGCTGTTGTTCGCTTTCATCGTTATGGACCGGAAAAAAAACTTTATCGTTTGTATAAAATTGCAAAACACAAAAAAAATCAAAATAATGACCCTCTTTCTATGGAAGAGATGCTATTTCGACATCTAAAAAAGCGCTCTACGGAAAATTTAATTGCTAACGTACTCGTGGTGGATGGGGGTCAACTGCAATTACGCGCAGCATATTCAGCAATCCAAGCACTGCAATTAAAAAAAATGCCTATCATTCTTGCTATCACTAAAAACCCATCTCGTAAAAGAGGCGAAGAAACTTATCTTTTTTGCCATGATGATGGCACTATTCATCCCTTAGAGCTTTGCTCTCAAAGCTATGAAGCGCTCTTGCTCCAAGAAATTCGAGATGAGGCTCATCGTAGCGCGGGAAATTTTAGACAGCGTTTAACAAAAAAAAGTCTGCTTTCTCATCCGTTTGATGCATTTAAAGGAATAAACTCTGAGAAAAAACGTGATATTTTGAAACATTTTGGAGGATGGACTGGTCTGTCCGCTGCAACGCAAGAGCAGATCCAAGCATTGCCTTTCCTCGGAGCCAAGACTAAAACAAAGCTCTGGGATTTTTTAACCCAGAGCTTTATTGATTAATACAGTCAAAGAACAATCCAATTTCTTAGATTATTTATTGGTCGCTTTCTCCTGTTCGAGCGCTTTCAAGCCTACATCACGTAATTGCTCAACACTGACAGGACCGGGAGCCTGTGTCAAAGGACAAGAAGCAGATTGTGTCTTAGGAAATAAAATCACATCACGCAAAGAAGTACTACCTGTCATTAACATCACAAGCCTATCAATACCTAAAGCGATTCCACCATGAGGGGGAAATCCGTAACGAAAAGCTTGTAATAAAAATCCAAACTTTTCTTGTGCTTCTTGTGCACCGATTCCCAATATAGAAAAAATCTTTGCTTGCAAATCTTCTTGATGAATACGAATAGAACCACCCCCAATCTCATACCCATTCAGGACAAAATCATAACCTCTTGAAACCCAAGAAGACAAATCATGATCATCTTGTGGATTTTTAGGCGCTGTAAACGGGTGATGCATCGCATAATAGCGCTGCGTCTGCTCATCCCACTCTAACATAGGGAAGTCTGTTACCCATGCCGGCGCCCAAGGCATATCAATCAGGTTAAAATGATCTCTTAAAGCATCGCGCAAAGCTGCAAAAGGAGCATAAATTTTTGATGCAATATCAGCTGCGAAAAATACAAGATCGCCTTCTTCGAGATTTAACATTGCAATCAATTCACGCATTTGTTCATCATTTAAAAATTTCGCAATTGGGCCACTTAAAAGTTCATTTTCATATTTTAAATAAGCCAGTCCTTTCGCACCTCTACGACGTACAAGATCGGTGAAATGATCAATGTCTTTTCGAGAAAGTACTGAACCCTTAGGCACTCTCATGCCTAAAATCATTCCATTTGGCAAGGCTGCAATTGTTGCAAAAAGCTCGATAGAAGTTTTTTTCATCAATTCAGTCAGATTGACAAAAAACAAAGGACAACGAAGATCTGGTTTATCAGAACCATATAAGCTCATCGCTTCCGCATAAGTCATGCGCTTAAAGGTTGGTAAGGTCACATTGAGAAGAGATTGAAACAAATTTTTGACTAATGACTCAATCAATTCTTGAATTGCATATTCATCAATAAACGACATTTCAATATCCAACTGAGTAAATTCAGGTTGGCGATCTGCACGTAAATCTTCGTCTCGAAAACACCGAGCGATCTGAAAATAGCGTTCAAAACCACTGGCCATGAGGAGTTGTTTAAAAATTTGAGGAGATTGCGGCAATGCATAGGAATACCCATGATGAACACGCGATGGTACAAGATAATCTCTAGCACCTTCTGGTGTGGGTTTGGTGAGAATAGGTGTCTCACATTCAACAAAATGCTCAGTTGTCAAAAATCGACGAATTTCCTGAAGCAAGCGAGAACGAAAGAAAAACACATCTGCAACACTTTTATTTCTGAGATCAAGATAACGATAGGTCAGCCGTAGCTCTTCATGGCTCTCCTTTGATCTTTGGATTGCAAAAGGTAAAGGCTGAGCTGCAGCATGAATCACAATTTTTTGGACATAAAGTTCTAGATGTCCCAAAGGATGTGTATCTTTTTTTGTTCCTTCTGGACGCTCTAAAAGTAATCCTTGGACGGATAAAACGCTTTCATTTTTCATGAAATTTAAGCTGTCAACACCAAGTTCAGCCGGATCGTAAACACACTGGACTGTTCCAAAACGATCTCGCAGTTCAAAAAAAACAACTCCTCCATGATCGCGAATGGCGTCAATCCATCCCGAACATGTTACAACACTGCGCAAAGGCAAAGTGGCAAGTTCATACGAAAATAAGCGCTGCAACATGATATGAAATTCTCCTAAATAAGTGCTCGTTGAGGTGTGGTAATAAAAAGAGCTAAAGCTCCGAGAGTTAAAAAAATATCTGCCATATTAAAAATCGGAAAAGAATATCCGAAAATGATTAAGGATATAAAATCACGCACGCCTCCGTAAAGCCAGCGATCAATTAAATTGCCTAGACCACCTGCAAGAATCAAACGCAGCGGCCATTTCTGCGCTTGAGATAGATGTGGCATGAGAGTGAAGATATAACAAAAAAATGCCGTCCAAATCATTGTGCTAACCACAGTAATGATAAAAGGATACGCAGAGCCTACACTCCAAGCGCCACCCAAATTATATACAGGATAAATCGATATCCAGAAAAAAACTTCAGTTTTCTTAAAAATCGGATAGAAAAAAAAGACAGCCTGCTTGATAATCCAATCAATCCCCACAAGAATACTGATTTCCAACAGTTTTTTTCTAAACATATGCTCGAGACTCCCCTGCAGTATGAATATTTTTTTCACAGCGCAAACAAATATCTTGATCAACTAAAGCATCAACTCTATGCCAGCATCTTTGACATTTTTGAATGTTCTCCAAAACAGATACGGAAAAACCTGGAGAATGAGAAATCTGTACATGCATAGATGAGACTAAAAATGCAAATTTCAATTCATGCGCAGCATTGAGCCACAAAGCTTCAGATGGATCAACATTCACTGTTAAGTGCACTTCTAACGATGATCCGATCAGTCCTTGCTGGCGTAAAGACTCAATAGCAGGCGCAATTTCTTTACGCAAATTTAAAATTTTTTCAATAAAATTTTGCTCTTCACGGCGAATACTATTTTTAAATGGAGGCTGTGGCCAAGTATTTAATAAAATTGAAGAACGAGAATGCCGATAACGATGCTGCCAACTTTCTTCTATGGTAAATGGTAAAAGCGGCAACAAAATATGCATTAAAGACTCGAAGATCCAATCCAAAGCTGTTTGAGCGCTACGACGTGCTTGAGAATTTTTGGCGCAAGTATATAAACGGTCTTTCAAAATATCCAAATAAAAAGCACTGAGATCATTGACACAAAAATCAATCACTGAACGAGAAACCTCTGAAAATTGATATTTTTGATAAGATTGCGCAGCTTTTTCCTGTAAATCAAAAACGCGCTCAATCATCCATTTATCGATCAAAGTCAGTTCACTGCGCTCGATAGCATGTTGAGTTCTCTCAAAATCTTCAAGATTTGCCAAAATAAACCGCAACGTATTGCGCAATTTACGATACGTCTCTGAAATCTGATCAAGAATTTTAGGACTAATAGCCATATCTTCTTGATAGTTTGTCAAGGAAATCCATAAGCGCAAAATATCAATACCATATTTTTCAGCGACATCATGAGGGTCAACAACATTACCCAAAGATTTAGACATTTTTTTGCCATCTGGATCCACTAAAAATCCGTGTGTGAGCACTTCTTTATAGGGAGGCTGCTGTTCAGAAGCCAAGGAGCATATCAAAGAAGATTGAAACCATCCTCGATACTGATCATTTCCTTCAAGATACAAATCTGCAGGGAAAGGACCGTCTTTCTTTTGTGACAGCAAGCGAAAAACACAACCAGAATCAAACCAAACATCCAAAGTATCTCTGGATAAGACCCACCCCTCAGAGGCATCAATTTGAAAATCTTCTAATTTAAAGCTATACCATGCTTCCAGCCCTTCCACTTCAATTTTTTTTGCAACTGTTTCAATAATTTCACAAACTGACGGATGAAGCTCTCTTGTTTTCTGATGATAGACTAACACTAAGGGCGCACCCCAATGCCGTTGGCGAGAAATACACCAATCTGGTCGATTTTCAATCATATTTTTCAAACGTAATTCACCGCTCTGAGGATGCCAACGAACAGTCTCAATACATGAGAGCAACTGCTTTTTAAAATCACCAGTCAAATGGACAAACCATTGTGGTGTCGAACGATAAAAAATAGGTTTTTTATGGCGCCAACATGTCAAATAACTATGCTCAATCATATCTTGCGATATCAGAAGTCTACGCTGAGTTAACTCATCAATCACAACATTTTCGGCTTCTGTCCATGATAAGCCCCGCAAAAAAGTCGGTGCATCTGCAGTAAAACGGCCAAAATGGTCCATATAAGATAAAGGTTTCAAATGATGCTCTTGGCCTAATTGAAAATCTTCTGGGCCATGATCAGGAGCAGTATGAACCAAACCTGTACCTTTATCTAAGGTCACATATAAAGCAGGTAAAAAAGGATGAATTTTTTGTTCATCAAATAAATTTTTGTATTGAAGCGTAGCAAGCTTTTCCATATCAAAAGGCGTAATACGGCTGACTTCTAGTCCATACTTGCTACTAAACTCTTTTGCTTTAGAGCTTTCCAATAAATACGCCACATTTTCAGCAATCACAACACTATAAGAAATCTGAGGATGGTACGCTAAAGCTTGATTCGCAGCTAAAGTCCATGGTGTTGTTGTCCATGCGATCGCATAAAAAGGATAACTGTTTCCGGCCTCTTGATATTGCTCTGTCACCGCAAACAGCACATCTAAACTGTGAGAGCGTTTAGGAGCAAATTCTGTTTCCGCATCAGACAAAGAGGAGGCGCACAAAGGGCACCAATGGACGGGCTTAAAACCGCTGACGAGCAAACCTTTTTTGATAAAATCACTAATTTGACGAACAATCTCGGCCTCAAAAACAGCATCCATTGTTTTATAGCTTTCAGAATAATTTGCTAAAATTCCCAATCGTTGAAATCCTTGTGCTTGAATTTCAATTTGAGATTGAGCATAAGTACGGCATAAAGAACGAAATTTTGCTGGATCTCTCTCGGATGTATTTTTTTCAACCTGAATTTCTATAGGCAATCCATGGCAATCCCAGCCTAAGCGAAACGAGGCATCAAAACCCTCCAGTGTTTTAGATTTAATAATAATATCTTTTAAAATTTTATTAACCGCATGTCCCAAATGAATCGGGCCATTTGCATATGGAGGCCCATCATTCAGATAAAACTTAGGTGCATCTTTTCTGGCATCTCTGAGATTTTGATACACATGATGATCTTGCCAATATTGTAAAATCTTCGGTTCTAATAGAGGCAATTGAGCCTTCATCGGAAAGGATGTTTGTGTTAAGTTTAATGTCTCTTTCATCGAATTATGCTCCCTAAGCTCCGGATTTTTTATCACAATATATAAAATGACTGGATCTATTATACCAAGTACCAAAGCTTGGACAAGAGAGTCGTGATAAGGTTTTAGATCTCAAAGCATAATCTCAAAGTACACAAAGGTATGCAGCGAACACAGGTCGAAAAAGATTGTGATTTTTTGCCAAAAAATGGCAAAGCTGTACACAGAGAATACAGCACAATCAAATTGTGCTGAGCGATCTGGAATTTCACCACAAGCACACAAGACATAATGAAGATCATGTGAATCTATGCTTAGATCAGTTGCAGCGCTTCTCGAGTGACTCTTTGATTCATTTGAGCAAAAAATGGCTGGATTTGACGCCAATACCACCAACTCGCAGATCCAACAAAGACTGTCAGAACGATAGGTTGAGGCACAGACGTCCAAAATAAACATTTAAATGTTCTCGTTGAGATAAAAGCCATAGCACCAATCAATAACATTAATGGATAAAAGATCTGTGCTACAACCCTGATCGGCAAACGAGTGAGTCTTGCAAATAAAGGATATCTGAGATGAAACACAAGAAGTTGGATAAAAAGTGTGCATAAAGTAGAAAGTGCTATACCTTGTGCGCCATAGGAATACAGCAGTGCATTCATCACGCAATTGACAATAGACCCTAATCCGTGAATCAGCAGAATTTCTTTATTGCGTCCATGAGTTGTAAAAATGATCACAAAAATTTTATTAATCACTATAAAAAGAATTTGCAAAGAAATGATATTTAATAAAGCAGATGCATTTTGGACCAAAGGAGAAGAGGCTCCCATAAAAAACATCATAATATCCGCTGCAAAGAAAAGAATGAAAGCCGAAGCGGGCACGACCCAAGCGAGAATCAATAAAAGAATCTGATACTCTAATCGCACAAGACTCAAAGCGTTTTGATGGTTTTGCACATAATAGGTAGAAAACACAGACCACAACGAGTATCCAATAATTCCAATTGGAAGCTCGATCACACGCTCACATAAATAATAAATGCTAACAGAGCCAATAGGCGCGTAAGAAAGATAAATCTGATCGATACTCATATTGATTAAAATCAATATGCTCAACCCTGATAGCGAAAGAAATCTCGACCAAACGTTCCAAAAATCCTGATCTGGCCAGACAAAAAGCGGGATACAGCGTTTAAAAGAAAGAGTTGTCCCTGTGAGTACAGCATGGAGTGCACTTTGAATCCATCCAGCAATAAAGACTGATTGAGCAACAAGCACAATATCTGCAGAATAAAAATACGCAGCAAATCCAACAAAAATATTCAAAATGGTAGGGGAAATACCATTAAGCCAATAAGAATGGTTTAGTTGCAAAAGCAAGGCAAGCAAGCTCACCCAAGATAAAGCTAAAGAATATGGTGCAGTCCAAATCAGACAATCAGCTAACAGTTTCTTTTGACCAGAAGAAAATCCGGGTGCCAATAAATAATCAATCCAGGCAGATCCGTAGACCCAAATAGAGAGTGCGAGGCACAACATAAGAAGAGTCACAAACCAAAAGGATGCGCTATAGAGCCGCTGTGCTCGCTCTGGGTCTGGATCTGCTGAAGCTTGAGCCATAATAGGCAGTAACGCCTGATGAAAGGATCCTTCAGCAAAAAAGCGCCTTGTCAGCTGAGGAAAACGAAACGCAACGAAAAAAACATCGAGATTCGGACCAGATCCTATCGCGTGATAAAGGACATAATCTCGCAAAAAGCCTGTTATTCTTGATAAAAATGTTGTTAGAGAGAGCGGAAGGATAGACTTTATCATCTGATTCGATGTACAATACTTGCATTCTTTTTATGATCACTGTACCGAGATATTTGGTTCTGTGTCAAGAAGTTCTTAAATTTTAAAGGAGTTTTACCCCATGGCTAATAGCAAACAAGCGGAAAAAAGACACCGTCAAAATGAAAAAAGTCGTCTTAATAATAAATGGCAAGTTTCACGTATGCGCTCTGCAATTCGTGATGTACGCTTAGCAATTGAAGCCAAATCTCATGAGCAATCCATGGTGGCTTTTCGTCTTGCAACAGCTATCATCGATCGCATGCAGTCTAAAGGCCACGTTCATAAAAACACAGCTGCTCGTTTAAAAAGCCGCTTAAACAGCGCTATTAAAGCTCTCGCTCCTATTGCTGCATAAATTTTCTTATATTTGCATTTTTACAAAACAATCTGCTCAAGGGCAGATTGTTTTTTCTTGATATCACTTCGTGATCGGTCAAAAAAGCATACACGACAGCTTAATTTTTAACTTTTTGATTTATAGAAGATGTACGATGCGAATATCGGCCATTCAAGTGCATCCAGGTTCCAATCTTTTGCGCTGATTTCTCTATCAGTCAGAGATCAGTTTGAATCGTTTGAGTAGAGCAATAGCATTTTGCTTCGATACTGTCTTTTTTTGCCATGATCGAGCAGTCTTCTCGCTTTCTGATCAGATCGGCATTTTCATCTTGGAAACACAGTATCTTTTACAAATAAACTATACACAAATTCTAATAAAGGTGGGCTGTTTGATACAAATGCAGCAAGGCCAAATGAGAAGACTTATCATCTAAAAAAGGATACGATTTTTTACAAAATTGATCTAGACTCAAGCTACTCAAGCTGTCTTTTTGGAAAAAACCTACTGTGGCACCTTGAGGAAAAATTTTTCTGAACTTGAGAATTTAATCTTTATAAAAGAAAGGATAAAGAGATTTTTTGAAAGAGTCCAAACTTTTCGGATTCAAAGCACTGGCAAAAAAGACTCTATCTATACCGACTGTTTCTTGCAATGCGGAAATATCTCCAGAATGTGTCTCTAACAGATCATCATAATCAATTTTATTAATGAGAACGATTTTTTCCAGATCTGCGACTTGTTCTGCATAAACAGACAGATCCAGCTCATTCTTTAAAAGATTATACTGTTGCAGTGGGGAAATTTCGGATGCATTTTGCGCATCTAGAACAAACACTAAAAGTTTTGTGCGCGCAATATGTCTTAAAAACGTATTACCCAAGCCTGTACCTTGATGAGCACCCTCAATCAATCCGGGAATATCTGCGAGTACGATATCTCGCCCGAGTTCATAATGCACAACACCTAAATGAGGGACTAGTGTTGTAAAAGGGTAGTCTGCCACTTTAGGTTTTGCAGAAGAAAGTGCGCGAATCGTGGAGCTTTTACCTGCATTTGGCAAACCCACAAGACCCACATCTGCTAAAAGCTGCAGCTCCAGACGTAAAGAAAAGATCTGACCAGGATATCCTGGTGTTGTTTGTCGAGGTGCACGATTTGTTGATGTTTTAAAACGTGCATTACCAAGACCATGAAAGCCACCTTGTGCTATCAAAATCTTTTGGCCATCTTCAAGGCAATCACAAATTAACATGCCACTTTGCGAATCGTAAACTTTTGTGCCTGCAGGAACTGGGATTTCTAAATCATCTCCATTTTTACCGCGTTTATTAGCACCCGATCCGCGAGATCCATTTTGAGCTTTAAAAAATTTTGTTTGATTGAAATGAACCAAAGTATTGAGATTAGAGCGGACAACGAAATAAACACTTCCGCCATCACCACCATCGCCTCCATCTGGCCCACCAAAGGGAATATATTTTTCTCGGCGAAAGCTGCACGCTCCTGGGCCACCAGAACCAGCTTCGATAGAAATAAGGGCCTGATCGATAAAAGACATACAACTTTCTTCCTTAAAATGAACGCTTATGAAAATTAAGCAGTTTGTGGCTCAACATTCACGATTGTTTTACCATGACGAGTGGAGAAGACAACAACTCCATCTGCAAGAGCATAAAGTGTAAAATCTTTACCTGCTCCAACAAATAGACCATTTTTCATTTTCATACCCACTTGGCGAACAATAATACTACCTTTAGTAACTGTTTGTCCGCCAAAGACTTTAACGCCACGGTACTTGGGTTTTGAATCTCGGCCGTTTTGGCTACTACCACCAGCTTTTTTAGTTGCCATAGATGCTTACTCCTTTAAAGAGAATATCAACGATTTTCACAACAGAAAGATATTGACGATGCCCAGCTCTGCGACGAGAGTTTTTACGACGGCGGAGCTTCATAATGATGACTTTGTCATCTCTTTTTTGTTTGATAATTTCACAAACGACTTTTGCTTCTGCAACTACAGGCTGTCCAATATGGACGGTGTCGTTAGAGGAAATTTGCAAAACATTTTCGAAAGTCAGAGTCTCACCTGGTTCACCAATAATCTTTTCGATATCGATGACAAGGCCTTTTTGTACCCGGTACTGCTTAGAGCCGGTTTCTATAATGGCATAGCTCATAAATACAACAAATTTATAATAACATCAGAAAGATGTATTATAAAACGCAGTCAATTATAAATTCAAGGGCTTAGAGGTTGATTTCGTTTTTTATTCCCCAGATATGATCGCCTATTGAGAGAAAGCGATTTTGGATGTCTACCTGTACAACTGATTCCATTTTATAAAAAATTCATTATCGATTGGAAGTACATGCAACTGTTTATATTCATAAAAAATTGAAAAACACTACGACTGGCCGGAGCTCAATCTCACCAGTCGCTGATCCAGATGACTCAAACCCCAATTTCATTGAAAGCATAGAACTCTCTATTTAACGAGTGAGTGAAGCCGGCATTTCAATTCTTACCGTTTTGTTATACAAATCATGGTATTGCTGGCTTTTTATCACTGCTGCCTCAAGCTCTGACCAGCTCAAGTCTTTCTCAATGTCGCGCAACCATTCCAAAGGCTCTTCTTTTAAACCCTCCAGGCTAATGCGCTTCCAAGCATAAGCTTCAATTTTAGAACCTGGTTTTTCGTAAGCATGATGCCAATACCATTGCCCAAGAGTGTATTGAGCAGGTCGATATCCACTACGAGCACTTTCCAAGAGCCATCTCCACGCTTTATGGTAATTAATTTCTAAACCTTTTTGTCCATAAAAATATGCGGTCCCAAGCAAATACTGTGCATAATGATTATTAGCCCATGCTGCACGATGCAAGAGAGTGATAATTTCTTCTGCTGAACCTTCTATTAATTTCTGCTCTTTGAGAGAAGCGAGATAGACTTGCGATTTAGCATGCCCACTATATGCGAGAAAAGAAAGTGCATCATAAGCAGCATGCGAAGAACGTAAAGTGATTTTTTTCTCCACAATATCACGAATCACCCCAAAAAGATCATCGGCCATATTCGATTGAGAAAGCCCATCATTATAATAGGCTAAAGCTTTATCAAGCATCCCAATTTCTCGATAATAGAAGCTCAAAGCAAAGAGTGCATATGGATCTTTATGCTCAGCAGCTTCTCGTAATAGGTCCCACGCTTTTTGATAAGGCTCTTGAATAGAACCATCTAAAATAGCTCTGGCATAAAAAGACTTGCCTGCAGGCAACGAAGAGGCTTTGAGCATAAGATCTCGGTATGAGCCTGAATTACCCTCAAAAAGCGTTGGATAGCTTCTTGAAAATACCAATTCTGCTAGGGCGGCATAAGGTGACCCTTCATGTGCAGCATGACGAAAAATCTCCCAAAACTGACGGGGAGCGATTGTTTCTAAATGTGCGATTGATTCTTCTTTTTTCGAACCTGATAACGAGTCTATGGGTGCGCACGCATCGAAAAAATCGCCTTCACGATTATCGAAAAAATCTTTCCATGCTTTTTGTGAGTACTGCTGATTTGATGAAATTTTATGCTGTGCATCGATGGATCCTAGATGAGCTGCAATTTTCAAAAAATCCTGCTCTTGATCGATTTTATTTATTTTTTTCGAAAACTGTGCGGCAAGGATATAAACTTGAGCACTTGTCTTTTTAGCCAGCAACGGCTCAAGCGCGCGTAGTGCTTCCTCTGTCTTTCCTTGTTCATCTAAATTTTGTGCCATCAGTATCAAAGCTTCATCATAGCCTTTTTCATAAGCAGAGAGTAAAAGAGAATACGCATTTTCTGTTTGATTCTTTCTTAAAAGAAGCTGTGCGTAAATCATTTGTGCCTCAGGGTAACCTTCTGAGCTTGCCCAATGATAAAAATCTTCGCTTTTATTTAAATTGCTTAAACTTTGAGACTGCAGATTATTAGGCTCTACGCTTTTTTGCGATATACGCCTTGTGTCCATAAAAGATGCTGAACTCTCTCGATCATGAAAAGAAAAATCATTATTACATCCAGCCAAGAAAAATGTAGCCGCCATTAAAAACATCATCATGTGCTTTACCATCGAGTTATAAGAGAAAAATGGAGATCTAAGGAATAGTAACGAGATGCAGTCACTGTATAATTATAACTTTCAGTGTTATCAAGACTTTGGATAGAATCCGAATAAATGAAAGAATGTAAATTACGCACACTTAAAGATGGCTCAAACAATAAAGATTGAGTCAGACCAATAGAGCATCCGGTGCCAATTGACCAGGTCCAAAATTGATCATGTAAGCTTGTATATAAGGAAGAATCCTGACGTGTAACCGCACTCTTATGATGCGTATAACCAAGTGTCGCTTGTAAAAACGGATCGCTCACATTGTCAGGAAGAATATATGCTCTTGCTACTGCTTCATAGTTATAGGCTCTATCAAATATCGATTGAGGCCGATAAAACTGACCAATACTGAGATTGTCTGAAATTAAGTCAGAGGCAATAGGATCCAAATTACCTGGTGCGGGTGGGATAGGATCTGTTGAGCTGTAGCGTAAATCAATAGATTGTGTATTAATTTGGAGCCGATGAAAGGCGAGACCGAAGCTGTATGAGCTTGCAGGGCGGTAATAATAGGCCATCCCCCAATCAAAAGAAATATCATTAATAGGCTTTTCTTGGATATTTTGAATATTTTGTTGATTAAATTGTGAGTATGTATAATCATCCACATCGAGACGGCGTAAAGAAATCTCAAAATTTGCTTGATGCCCTATTTGTTTCTTCTTGCCAGACAAGGGAGCAATTTCAGATTCAGTGTTTTTTGTGCGATAACCCGCTATATCTTTGTCTGAGATGCTTGCTGTATTTCTTGCATCTTGAATTGAAATATGAGCAAAAATTGTTTGTGGCATAAACCACAGCAGCAGAATTGTCCAGGCTATTGGGAATTCAATTTTTTTCATGAGCAGATATCCTTATCGTCGCTTTTTTGATTAAAAATAATAAGCAAATCCTATTTCCTTCAGTGTCGTTTTTTGAAAGAATTCAAAACGCATATCTCCATAGGTCCCGTTAAGATTCGTGGTGCTCGACCCGTTCGTGGAATCCGAATTATCCGATTGAGGCATATTCACCATAACAGAGAAACGTGTAGATCGCCCATCAATTTTTTGTTTTAAATAACTGCATGTGAATGCTAATGATTCTGTCAGCATCAGTTGAAAACCTGCACCGTATGTATACGTAAAAGGCATAAAAGCCCATCCAGTTTGATATAAAGGTGTCAATGTTCCGCGCATTGCAGGATCTTCATCTTCTGTGACTTGCATATTTGTATGACTCATGTTAATTCCAATACCTGCTTTTACGAAAGGCTGAAAATATCCATCATAAATAGGAAAATACGTCATAGAAAAATGAATGGGTACATTCACGACTTTCAGGCGCAGATTATTTAAGGTGACCGGAACCTCTAGAGAAGAAATTGTTGAAGGTGCGGGATAGGTGCTTGTTCCTGCACTTCCTGTTCCTCCTGCTGTTGCAGTGGTATTTGTTTGTGTCGATGTAATAGTGCGATTGATCTGATAAGAAGGATTTTGTAGTGTGATAATAGGGTTATTGTTATAACTGATTTCCAACCCCACTCCTAAGTGCTTCTCACGCGTCATTGCATTAAATTGGAGAAAATATTGCTGCGAAGCGCTCTCACTCTGCTGCTCAAAACTTAAAGAAGAGGCTCCATAGCCATTAATAGCAAAACTTTCATTGATAGTCATTTTGGCGCTAGATTGTGTCGTAGAGCCATCAGCTTGTGTTTGCGTTGTAGAAACTGTTTCTGTGGTATTGACCGGATAGTAAAACGGTTTAATCGAAGACAGAGTCAGATCACTATACCCATAACTCACATCCATATATGAGCTATTTTTTTTATCTACTGTTTTCTGTATTTTACGCTGCTCTTGAAAATACAAAATTTCTTTATAAGCAAAATCTTCTTCTAAACGAGGATGATCAAAAAGTGGCTGTGGATCGGAAACTTGTTTTTCTTCACCTGCATTATGACAACTATCGATGTATTCTATTGTGCCCGCATACAAAAACAGCGGAGACAAAAAAAGGATTAGAAAATTCACAAATCTTCCATCTGACAAAACTCTTATACCAGTCTAACAGATCCTTTAATTTTCTCCACTGCAAAAGAGCTTTTGATTAAATTGCCGCTAATTCTAAAACATCAGCTTGCTTACTCAAACCTTTGGCGTTGACGCGCTCTCTGAGGCTTTTTCCGGATTTGAAGTATAAAACGTATTTTTCCTCAGTAATCACCAAAGCACCAGTTTTTGGGTTACGTGCTTCACGCTTTTCACGTTTTCTCAAACGAAAGCTTCCAAAACCACGAACTTCCATGCGCTGTCCTTGTACAAAAGAATCTACCATGAAATCAATAATTCGCTTCACAGCAAACTCTACGACCTTAGGGTTCATATCACTTTTTCGAAGAGCGATTTGCTCTATCAGTTCAGCTCTAGTCATAGATTTTTCCTATCCTTAGATTGTGTTCGATTATTCTATCTTATTATCAATCAATATGAAAGTATTTTAATATTGAAAAAACAGGTTTATATTAGACAAATTTTATCGAAATTTAAATCATCTAACTGACTGACTTTTGTCTGTAGGCTTTTTTGATTGATACGATGAGGATATCGACAGAACACACAAGGATCATCTCAATGTCAATCAAATATTCATGGAATGGCCCAATTGATTTTGCAAAAACTTTTAGTAATGCCAAAGAGGCGCCCAAAGAGGAAATCATTGATATTGAATTAGAAGAAGAGTGGCTTGAAAGCGACTATCGATTTTGCTCTGAGGACAGCGATAATGAAACAGATCCCACTCAACTGTATTTAAAAGACATAGGCACGTCACCGCTGCTGACTCCTGAGGAGGAAATTTACTACGCAAGAAAAACTCGTAAAGGTGATCTTGAAGCACGCAATCATATGATTGAGTGCAATTTACGCTTAGTGGTTAAAATTGCTAGACGCTACTTAAATAGAGGTTTATCTTTACTTGATTTGATTGAAGAGGGGAATTTAGGATTAATGAGAGCTGTAGAAAAATTTGATCCTGAAAGAGGATTTCGTTTTTCTACTTATGCAACTTGGTGGATTCGTCAAAATATAGAACGTGCTATTATGAATCAAACTCGCACAATTCGGCTTCCTATTCATGTCATCAAAGAGCTGAATATTTATCTCAGAAAATCACGAGAAATTGCACAATTTCTTGATCATGAACCGAGCTACGATGAAATTGCCGCTGCTTTAAATATTTCAGCGGATGCAGTGAATAAAATGATGAAACTCAATGAAAAAACTCTATCTATTGACTCTCCACTCGGAAGCGATGAAACAGAAAAACCTTTAATTGATGCTTTATCAAGCGAAGAACAAATAGAGCCTATTGAACATTTATCAAAGCAACATTTTGAATCAATTTTATATAGAATTATTGAAATGTTACCTGAGAAGCAGCAATCAATAATCGCTCAAAGATTTGGATTAAAAGGGCATGAAGAGGCCACTTTAGAACAGGTAGGCAAAGAAGTCGGCCTCACGAGAGAAAGGGTGAGACAAATCCAAGTCGAGGCTCTTAAACAGCTCAAAAAAATTCTTGAAGATCAGGGAGTGACTAGTGAAATGATGTTTGAGTAATCTCTTTCCAAATATTGTTCGTTTTTAAAAAATGATAAAAATCAGAAGCACAAAAATGCAATCGAGCATATTCACGTTTCTTTTGAGTCTCTTGTTGAAGTAAGTCATTGGGGGTCAGCAGAGCATGATCTCCAAAACTTAAACGTAGGATTTTTGTAGAATCGAATAAGAATTCTTTGACCAGAGCAAAAACTTTTCTTTCCAGACCTGCGGTTAAAAGAGACTGCATACGCGATGAAATTCTGATATCACAAAATTCTTCAGAAAAATTTAAAGTACTATGATATAGCAAATCTTTGGCTAACGAAGAGCCTGCAGGATGATTTTGCAAAAACTCCAACCACTGCTCCACAGCATAAGAACCATGGCAAGGCAGGGATTGCGTTTCTTGCTCAATCACTGACTCACTCAAGGATGGCCCTGGCATAGAATGTACCTGCGATTGAGCATTGAGTTCAGTGCTCTGAGAAGACTCTAAGAAATTTTTTTTTTTTGATAAAAACGCACAGCTGCTTTGATAAGGAGCATATAGAAAAATTCTGCAAGTTTTGGATGCGTACTGCTCATTTTATAAGTCTCTGCAAGAATCAAATATAGTTCACTTTTTTGTTCTAAATTGAAACCATAGTTGACAGAAACATCCAGCATAATACTTTGAAAAACAAGCACAGGTGTATATGCCAAAGAACGCTCAGTCAGCTCTTGAATCTTCACTAAATTGCAGTCGAAAAATGCCTCAAAAAAACTTTTCCAATAATGCTCATCTTGGACACATAAAAAATGTCTCACAAGATCTGATCGCAAATCACCATCACCTAAAATTTGAGCATGCTGTAGAAGATTCAATGCATCCCTATAACTTCCTTGAGCTCTATATGCCAATGCGGATACAGCTGCATCATCAAAAAGAATGTGCTGTTTTTGAGCAACATCTTTTAAAAAATCTTTTATTGTCTCAAGAGAAGGGGTCTCAAAATGAAAATTGAGACAACGAGAACGCACTGTCGGCAAAATTTTATGCGATTCAGTCGTGGCTAAAATATACACTACATGTTCTGGAGGCTCTTCAAAGGCTTTTAGCAAAGCATTGAAAGAATGTCCAGATAACATATGAGCTTCATCAAAAAGAAAAATCTTATAAGGACTCTCTAAAGGTGCGGAATAGGATGATTGAACAATATCTCTAATCTCTTCAACTTTTGTTTTGGCTGCAGCATCGATTTCAATAAAATCCACATGCCGTCCTTCATGAATTTCAAGACAGACAGGACAATTTCCACAAGGACGCTCAGGTTGAGGACAGCATAATGTTTGCCCTATAAGACGGCCAAAAGTTGTCTTACCTACGCCAGCAGTACCTGATAATAAAAAGGTGTGATGTTTTAGTGGATGCAACACTTTTTTTAAAGTGTAAATAGAATCTTTATGCCCCCAAACATCATCAAAACGCTTTGGTCGTAGAATTCGCGCGAAAGGATGCATTTGAGCTCTCTAAAGAATGTGATTTATGAAATACATAGGGAAAAGTGAAAAATTTGCACTAACACGAAAAAGGCTGTTCAACACAGATTGTTTTTTTCGTTGCTTTCTTTCGAACCTGGCGAATTGAAAAACGTTCTTGCCGAACAGCTTGTATCCATAATACAAAAGCTTTACGAATTCTTCAAGCTTTATCTTTATGTTCTCAATTCCAAAAATGATACTGGATGTATTTTAAATACCAGCGACTCATTTAACCTGAGCATTTAAAAATGCATATTTCTCTTCAGTAGACTGCTTTTTTTCTTATGCATGCTTCAAATCTGTCTTCACACGATAAAAACTCAAGACGATACACATGCAAATCTGTCACATAACGAGCACACAAGCTCAAAAGTTCAATCTTCTGTTTTAATTTATATGTTCAAGAAACTCTAACACCTTCAATGAAACGAATTATGAATTTATTCGCATAAAATCACTAACCTCTTGATTATTAAAAATAAATTTATTAATATAAAGAGACTTAGATACTTTTAAATCTTTGAGGACTTATGAAAAAAATTACTTCCCTTCTCTCTATCCATGGTGGAAAAAACTGCTATCAAAAAGATCTTTTTGTTTATGGTTTTGCTGCTGGGGCACTCACACAGCTCAATCAAAATAACACTTTTGGTACAATAGCCTGTACACTCGCTGCTGTAACGGCTGCACATACGGACAATACAGTATACCTAAAGGGACAAAACTATTTGGTATCTGGTGCAACTGATATGTTCAACTACGTCTTTTCTGCTAAGAACGATACTGCAGTCTAAACTGTTTTTCTATCAAAGATCGCTTAAAAATGTTGAGAGATTTTGTTTCTCAACATTGCGATTCGCACGCTTTCGCATTTCTCTTCATTTGATTCACCTAATCCTTTTCTCGTCTATTTTGACCTGAAAACAGCGAATATTCTCCTATTTTTGCTCTCGAACTTAGCTACAATAAAAATATCACAAAAGATCTCAAAAGGAGTTTGGGTTATGAGCGTGATTGATAAAATAGAAAACAAAGTCATTGATCTTATTGATGTGCATCAAGATATTCTCTCCATAGTAAAACAACTCAGAGAAGAAAATAGAGATTTAAAAGATAAAATAGATAATTTAGAGAAAGAGCGTATTCTCCTCAATGAGCGTTTAGAAAAACTCTTTCTAATGATGCAAGAAGTGGGCGATATGGTCAAAACAAAAGATACTCTTTATGACATGCACACATAAAAAAGACAGCAGATTTATTCAAAATCTGCTGTCTTTTTGTATTTCTAAAAGCTTTTAGCAATGAGAGAAAGGGCGAACAATGCTTACATCATTCCGCCCATTCCTCCCATTCCTCCCATGCCACCCATTGCAGGACCTTCAGACTTCTCTTTGTCTTCAGGTAAAGAAACAATCACACACTGAGTTGTAATCATCATACCTGCGCAACTTGCTGCATTTTGAAGAGCTGTGCGAGTAACCTTCGTTGGATCAATAATTCCCATCTCTAGCATATCGCCAAAAGTAGATGTTGCAGCATTATATCCATAATTCCCTTTGCCCTGCATCACTTGATGAACGACGACAGAAGCTTCCTCTCCTGCGTTCACCACAATTTGACGCAAAGGTTCTTGAATTGCGCGACGAATAATATCTACCCCTACTTGTTGATCGCGTGTAGGCGCTTTGAGATCTTCCAATGCACTAATTGCTCTTACTAAGGCAACACCGCCTCCAGGCACGACTCCTTCAGCAACTGCCGCCCGAGTTGCATGCAATGCATCTTCAACACGAGCTTTTTTCTCTTTCATTTCGATTTCTGTTGCAGCACCAACTTTAATAACAGCAACTCCACCTGCTAATTTAGCAATCCGCTCTTGGATTTTTTCTTTATCATAATCTGAAGTTGCTAAAGCAAGCTCTTGGCGCAAAGACTCGACACGCGCAGAAATATCATTCGCATGTCCCGATCCATCAATAATAATCGTGGTATCTTTAGTAATCACAACTCGTTTTGCTGTCCCAAGATGCTCAAGACCAGCATGCTCTAAACTCAGACCAACCTCTTCAGCAATCACTTGTCCTGCCGTTAAAATAGCAATATCTTGCATCATTGCTTTACGACGATCTCCGAAACCAGGTGCTTTAACTGCACAAACTTTGACAACACCACGAATCGTATTAACCACCAAGGTAGCTAAAGCTTCGCCTTCAACATCTTCAGCAATAATTAATAAGCCCCTACTGGATTTCGCGACTCCTTCTAAAATAGGGATCAACTCGCGAATTGAGGAGACTTTTTTATCCACAATTAAAATATAGGGATGATCTAACTCACAAGACATTGTTTGCTGATTATTCACAAAATAAGGAGATAGGTAACCACGATCAAATTGCATTCCCTCAACAACATTGAGTTCATCTTTGAGCCCGCTGCCATCTTCAACAGTAATGACCCCTTCTTTACCCACACGCTCCATCGCTTCCGCTAATAAAGCCCCAATGGTATGATCCGCATTTGCTGAAATCGTTCCGACCTGAGCAATCGCTTTAGAATCAGAACAGGGCATAGACATCATACGCAATGATTCAAAAACACGATCTGTAGCCAAATCAATCCCTCTTTTAATCTCAATCGGGTTGATTCCAGCAGCAACTGCTTTATTTCCTTCTGAAAAAATCGCATAAGTGAGCACAGTCGCTGTTGTTGTCCCATCACCTGCTTGCTCTGCGGTTTTTGCAGCGACACTTTTCGCAAGCTGTGCAAAAATATTCTCTTCAGGTTTTTCCAAAGTAACATTTTCTGCAACTGTTGCACCGTCTTTGGTCATTAAAGGAGACCCAAAACGATCAATCAGTGCGTGACGTCCTTTAGGGCCCAAGGTGACTTTAACAGCTTCATAAAGTTTTTGAACGCCTAGAAGTCCACTATTTCTTGCTTCAAGATCGTATGTAATTTTTTTTGCCATAATTGTATAGTCCTTTAATAAATCTGTTTTATTACTTTCAGTTTGAGATCATCGCCATCACATCTTCTTCTTTAAGAAAAAGATACTCATCTGCTCCGCATTTAAACTTTGATCCTGCATATTGACCAAATAAAACACGATCTCCACTTTTCACGCTCATCGCTAAAAGACGGCCCTGAGAATCATATTTGCCACGACCAATTTTAATCACAATGCCCCACTGCGGTGTTTCTTGTGCTTGCCCTGGCAAAACAATACCGCCAGCAGTTTTTTGCTGTTGCTCATCACGCTTCACAATTAAACCATCACGAAGAGGCTCTACAGAATGGATATCAACTGTATTCATAAAAAATCTCCCTATTATGGAATGTATCTATTCTCAACTTCCAAAAACTCATAGCAGCTTTGGCTTTGAAATAAAAGATGGTGCCATTCATGACAAAATCAAGGGCTAAAAAATTATTTGGATGGAATTTTTAAAAAGAAAAGGAGATTTTTAACAAGCGAAACAACTTAAAGATCATAAAAATTTTATAACTCCATGAATCTATGACTCTATCATAGATTCATAAGCCTCAATTTTTGGAGCCAGACATAAAATTGCATAAATCCATAACACAAAAGTGAGCAAGACCACAATCCCCATCCAATAAAAACCAGGCGCTAACGATCCGAAAAAGATAATGATCATTTGCTGGATCAATGATCCTAATGCCTTTCCGAAACGTGCGCCAAGAACATCGACAGCACTTTTTCCACTTGTCTTCTCTTCAAAAGAAAGTGGAAAATATGCACGCTCTTTTGTAGGGTCAAAAAGAGAGTATTTCGCTGCTTTTGAAGATGCATTTTGCAAAGCGCCAACCATAATAGCAAGATATGCAGGATCGGCTATCAAGCTAAAATGAGAAAAAATAGAAAAAGCAGAATCAGCATACTGATAAGAAAATGAAATATAGTAAAAAATAAGACCAATTGAAAATAAAATCACGGGCGTCATCAATGCTTGTTTTTTCCAACTCCATGCTCTCAAATTACCTTGCGAATCTCGATAAGAGCGAAAAATAAAAACAAAGATTAACGAAAGAAATCCCATAAAAGTATTAGTTTGGGCGGAAAAAAATTGCATCTGTGTTTTAGCGACTGAAAAATCCTGACCAGGGCGAAAAAAATACTGCACAACCTGCGATTTCCATAAAATTTCTATTAAATTGATACTTAATCCATAAGAGATGACCAAGACCGCAATTAAAAAAAGATGAAAAGAACTGCTCACAACTCGCAACGATTCAAACCAACCTATCTTCTTTTTCGTTTTTGAAGATGTATTTTCTAAACTCCAATCAGAGCGTAAAGGAATATTTTTGAGTGTGTTTCTATATAATAAAAAGAGAAAATAAAATACAACAATAAATGTGCACATAAGCATTTGTATGATTTTTTCATAATGATGTGCTGCCAGAATATTCAGCATATAAACAAAGGGGCCTGTTAAAATCAGGCCAATATTCGCACCAATTCCCAAAAAAGGATATAATCTTTGAGCCTGCTCAACAGACACAATACTATTTGCAGTTGTCCAAAAAATTAAATTCATGGCCACGCTGCCCCACAGCTCTGACATAACATAATACAAAGCACTTGGCCAAATATTGAGTAACTGAATAAGAGGCCGAGCGAAAGCAGGTACGGAACGAACCCCTAATCCCACTAACAGATCGTCACCCAAACACGTGTGTAGCGGCCAATCCAAAAAAACAACCAATCCAAAAAAGCAATAAAATACACCAAATGGCGCAAGGGAATAAAAAAACAAATCCCTATAGGCTACTTTTTTGACTAAATACGCATAGTAAATTGTGTAAATCAAAGCTGCTGGAAAAACACAGTACATCTTAAGAGCGGATAAAATTTCTGGTCCAGCCTGCGTAATAACCAAAATATCTTTTGAAATTCTCAAAAAAGAATAGTTAAATGATGTGAGAATCATAATCGCAAATAAAGCGATAAATAAACGACGCTCTTGCGGCAAAACAGGAAAAAAATATTCGAAATACGACCAAAACATGTATCGAAACAATGGTGAGAAGCTTTTATGTCTGTATTGAAATCAGTTTTTTATGAATAAAGAAACTCATAGACAAGAAGACAAGCTCTTGAAACAATATTCTATCGAATTTTAAATATAAAACAAAGATTTTTTAAATAAAAAATTTTTCGATATGATACACCCCACACCCTAAGCCCATCTCAGAGAGTAGAAAGTTTTCTGGATCGGAGAGCAGGTAGGGACACCATTTTTTAGAACAATCAAACTTACTCATCAATGGCTGAAATTTTTTTCATAAAAAAGGCGTGCTAGTCTGTTTTGAGTCATGACAAAGATAAAAAGGATGCGTTATGCATTTAGATTTGATGAAAAATTTGGCAAATCTTTTAAAAGAATTCAATCTTTCTGAAATTGATTACGAAACGGCAGACATAAAAGTCTCTTTGAAAAAAAACATACACCAACTGCAAACACCTCACACAGAAACAAACATCTCTGCATCTATGAACTGCACAGATCACAATCGAGCAAAACAATCAGAAAACTTGCATCCAGTTAAAGCACCTCTGATCGGAGCATTTTATCGAGCTACAGAACCAGGAGCCACGCCGTTTGCAAAGGAAGGGCAAAAAGTTTTAAAAGGCGATCCTATAGGGCTCATTGAATCTATGAAAGTCCTGACCTTAGTCCACGCTCCTTGTGATGGCATCATTGAGAAATTCTTAATTGAAAACGGAGAGCTTGTTGAATTTGAAGAAGTGATTGCTCAAATCGCGCCCTAAAATCGAGGTGAATTATGAAAAAAAGCATTCTTATTGCAAATAGAGGCGAAATCGCAATGCGCATCCTGAGATCTGCCAAAGAAAAAGGATTCAGAACGATTTTGGCTCATAGCTCTGCAGATAAAGATTCTTTAGCAGCGCGCTTAGCCGATCTCTGTGTTTGTATAGGCCCAGGCCCAGCGCAAGAAAGCTATCTCAATCCTTCTAAAATTATTCTTGCGGCTCAAATGAGTGGCGCAGATGCCATTCATCCTGGATATGGATTTTTAGCCGAACAAGAAATTCTTGCTAAAATGAGCGAAAAAGCAGGTCTCATCTTTATTGGACCAATTGCCGAACATTTATCTTTGATGGGTGATAAAGAATCTGCGAAAAAGTTTGCAATGTCTTTAAATATTCCTTGTATACCAGGATCTGAGAGAATCTCCTATCCCAGGCAAAAAACGAATGAAGACTGTTTAAAAATAGCATCTTCTATATCTTATCCCTTATTAATTAAAGCGACTGCTGGCGGAGGTGGCAAGGGAATGAGAATCGTGCATACTCCTGAAGATTTGCTGGGAATGTTAGAACTGACTCAAAATGAAGCTCATAAAGCTTATGGCGATGGATCTGTCTACTTTGAAAAGTATCTTTCTCATCCGCGTCATATTGAGGTACAAATCCTAGGCGATGGGCACGGAAAAGGCGTCCATTTTGGACTCAGAGAATGCTCTATTCAAAGACGATATCAGAAGATTATTGAAGAATCACTGCCTATGCATTTATCGCAAGAGATTCAAAATCATTTATACCAAGATGCACTACGTATTATTCAGGCTCTTTCTTATAGAGGGCTGGGAACAATAGAGTTTTTATATCAAGATAATAAATACTATTTTATTGAAATGAATACACGCGTACAAGTTGAACACCCCATCTCGGAGATGATTTCTGGACACGATCTTGTTGCTGCTCAAATCAGTGTAGCTTTTGAAGAGCCTTGGAAATGGGAACAAGAAAAAATTGTTTTTAAGGGACATGCAATTGAATGCCGTATTAATGCAGAATCGCCCAAAGACTATCAACCACGTGCAGGAAAGATCTCGAAAGTGCATATGCCAGGCGGATTTGGAGTGCGTATTGAGTCGATGATTTATCCTGACATTTTTATTAGCCCTTTCTATGATTCCCTCATAGCTAAAATTATCAGTTATGGAGAAACTCGCGAGCTAGCTATACGAAAAATGCAATTTGCTCTAGAAGAAATGCAAATTGAAGGTTTAGAAACAAACTTAGAGCTTCATAGACAAATTTTTCAAGAAGAGTTATTTTTGCAAGGAGTGTATGATACAAACTATCTCAAAAAACATGACTTTTTTTCGAACACAGCGTCTGATAAGATGTGCGCAACTGTTGAAAAATAATAAAATCCTTTTATGAAATTGAGCGCTTTTCATTTGCGATATACTTTAAATATTGAAAATCTTGGCGATCTTGAAGCAATCGCTGAGAATCACGGCGCCTTGTGCATATCCTATGAACCACAAAATATTGATGACTGGCCCGCGGAAAGCGATAGCTTACCACTATCCGGCCTATCATGTGTGACACTCACATTTGAAAATCCAGAAGACGCAGAAAATTGCCAGAAAGAGCTTGCTCTTCAAGGCTTTGAGCACAAAGAAGTTGAGCATGAGCAAATTGAAGAATGGCTGTATTATCATCGTCCTTACTTAGAACCGATGGACTTTGGGCCATTAAATATTTATCCCTGGCGCAAAGGCGAAAGAGAAGATCCTGTTGCATCGGATCATACATCAAATGTGATTTATTTGCCTGCTGGCCTTGGATTTGGAACAGGGAGACACGAAACCACTCAATTGTGCCTCGAAGCAATGGTTGATGTCGATCTGAGAGACAAAACTCTTATAGATTTTGGATGTGGTTCCGGAATTTTGGCAATAGCTGCTGCGAAATTGGGTGCGAAAAGCATTCAATATCATGATCACGATCCACAAGCTATGAAGGCCTCTTTAGAAAACTGCTTATTAAATACAGTAGAGCACTGTATTCCATGCTTGGATGCAAAAGATCTACAAAAGAGCGATATTCTCGTTGCCAATATCCTACTAGAGCCACTCATTTTATTAAGAGAGACTCTGTGTGACTTGATTCATCTCAAAGGCATTGGAATCTTTTCTGGAATTTTAGAGGAACAAAAAAATCGATTCCTATCGGAATATTCTCAAAATTTCAAATGCCTTGAAATCCGTGAAAAAGGTCAATGGATCTGCATCATCATGCAAAAAATTTCGTGATAGCAGTGCGTTGAAGCCAGAGAAACAGCGAAGATTCTTAATTTTTAAGAAGAAAAGATTTTAGCTTTCGTCTAAAAATGGTCTTCGATGATGATGATTTTTCGATACAGTCCGAGTTTGGCTCATTTTTGTACGCAGCGTATTGCGAGATACTCCCAAAACATCAGCAGCCCAACTTTGATTGTGCGAACAACGCTGTAAAACAGCTTCTAATAATCCTTGGTATACTTCTTGCAAAATGATGCTATACAAATCTAGATCTCTCAATTCGTGATCATCAAAAGCACTTAAATAGGAAACAGTTGCTTGATATGTGGCTTCTTTTAGGCTCATATGGAGTGAGAGAACTATTGAGAATATGATATTTTATCATTAGCAGCTAGAAACCACCATGAGAGAAATGATATGCAAGAAAGTATTTTTGATTGTATTACAAGTATTCAAAAATGGCCGTCGATTGGCAAAAAAACGTCTTTACGCCTTATGAATTTTTTTTTGCAAAAAGAAAAAAATTTTTACTTGATTCAAAGATTACAATCTTTTTTAAACAACACGACTTTTTGCGAATCATGTGATTTTCCAAAATTTACCAAAAAACCGTGTACACAATGTGCACAACACACCCAAAGATCTGGATTTGTCTTGTCTCCTCACGTATTAGATTATTTTGTTTTCGAAGAATTTTTTGAAAGTCTTAATTTAGGATTTTTGCGCTTGCAAACCCATAATACATACAGCTTTTGCGATACGCACAAACAAGATCTCTCTTTACTCAACACGATCCAAGAATCTTGTCCGATTTATGTGTTTTTTAATAAAACAATTGAAGAAAGAATCGCTTTTCAAAACTTGTCTCAAATTCTGCCAAAAAGAAATTATCAAGACTGCTCCTTTTTCTTAGATCAACAAGAAAGCCTGTATATGCTCAGTTTATATCAATCTGAATGGTTTAAAGAAGAATTTTTATTAGCCCTTCGATCTTGAAAGAATAAAATCGAGCTCCATATAGATACAAAGAAGTCATTCACATATATCTAACAATATTGTAGGAGCACGCAGATGTCTGAAACCGCACAAAAAGAAGAAGTGTTTAGTTTTAAAACCGAAGATCGCAAATTACTTGATCTTGTGATCCATTCTCTGTATTCAGATAAAGATATCTTTTTAAGAGAGGTGATTTCTAATGCTGCTGATGCTATCGCTAAGGCACGCTATTGGTCTATCTCGGAAGGAAAAAATGAAATATCTCAATCTTTTGAAGTCAGCATTTCCTGTCACCCCTCTGAAAAAATGATTAAAATTCATGATAATGGGATTGGAATGACTCGAGACGAACTCATTCAAAATCTTGGGACTATCGCACACTCTGGCACAGCAGAGTTTTTAAACACAAACAAAAATGGTGCTAAATCACACTCCATCGATGATTTAATTGGTCAGTTTGGAGTAGGATTTTACTCGGTATTTATGGTTGCATCGAAGGTAGAAGTCATTTCACGCTCTGTCAATTCTGACGAAGCGTTTCTTTTTACATCTGATGGCAAAGGATCGTTCACTATTGCTCCTACAATAAAAGAGTCACACGGAACGACAATTAGCCTGTATATGCTGGATGATGATTATCTATCACATTATCGACTACGTAATATTATTAAAAAATATTCTCACTATGCCCCTGTTGCATTGTTCTTAGAATACGAAGAATCACATCCAGAAGAAGATAATCAAAAAATTTGGAAAAAAGAACGAATTAATGAACAACAAGCCTTATGGCTGCAATCGAAAAACACGATTGATGAAAAAAGCTATCAAGATTTTTATAAAGATCTTGCAAAAGACTATAATGAGCCACGATCTTGGATCCATGGAAAAATGGAAGGCTCTAGCGATTATCATTTTTTATTTTACATTCCTAAAGAGCTGCCTTTATTAGCATGGCAATATCAAGACAAGCCTTCTCGTGTCAAAATTCATGTCAAACACATTTTTATTAGCGACGATTCTTTACTTGTTTTACCAAGATATCTTTCTTTTGTTTCTGGTCTTGTCGACTTCAACGATCTGCCTTTAAATGTCTCCAGAGAGCTATTACAAGATAATAAAATGGTGGAAAGAGCAAAAGCAGCACTCACAAAAAAAGTCATTCAACATCTCGGAGATACTGCGCGTGATAAACCTCAGGAGTATCAAGATATTTGGTCTCACTTTGGTCAAATGCTCAAAATGTTCCCAGCGGAAGATCCTCAATTAAAAGATAATATGCTGCCTTTATTGCGTTTTCATAGTTCACAATCAGCAGCACAAGAGTTAATTTCACTCGATCAATACTTGCAATCAATGCCGGAAGATCAAAAAGAAATATACTACATTACAGCTTCAACATGGGATGCAGCGATGCATAGCCCTCATATGGACTACTTTAAAAAGAAAGGCTGGAACGTACTTTTATTGATTGATCGAGTTGATGAATCACTGATGAACTATATCCAAGCATATCAAGAAAAAAATCTCGTATGTATCACACAAGCAGATCTAGCACCTTTCAGCAATGAACAAGAGGAACAACAAAATCTTCTCAATGAAAGCGAAGATTTTTGCAAAAAAATGACATCGGCTCTTGCTGGAAAAGTCAAAGAAGTCCGAATTTCGAAAAGACTCGTCGACTCTCCTTGCTGTCTTGTCGTTGATCATCAGATCAGTCTTCACATGCAAAGACTATTAAAAGATGCTGGTCAAGATATCGCACACACCTTGCCAATTTTGGAGATCAATCCTCACCATCCTTTGATTGCGCAGATTGAAAAAAGTGATCATGATATGCAAAAACCTGCCAACTTTCTGTATTCTTTAGCTTTGCTTGCTGAAGGGGGAGATCTCTCCGATCCAGCATCATTCTCTAGAGATATTACAAAGTTACTCAATGGAGTTGCGTTTCAGGATCTCTAATCTATCATATGATTAAGTTATAATATTGGAAGAACAATAAAATGGCACAGGCAGATATTGAATTTCTTAAAGCAGCGCTAGTTCACTATCAAGCCTGTGCCAAATTTTTTCAAGCACCCATTGATTTAACAATGATTCAAAACCGACTCAGCGATGCTGAAGCTAGCTCTGAAGAAGATGGATCTGGCGGTGGTAGCAATGGGCGATCTTATCAAGATTTTTTGCTACCTCTCCCGGATCACCTACAATCTACAGAAAAAGGAATTCCAGATCCAAACCAAATTCAAGCACGCAGAGAAGCCAAAGGAATGAATACTAAACAAGGATACTCTGATAAAAATAGACAACGTGAGGCTCTGAAAGCAAAAAACACGCTGAAAAATCGACCTGGCGCACCAGCTCCTCAAGCGAAAGAAGAAATACGATATTCTCGAAAAATGAAAATTGCTCCTCGGCCTGGTGGCTATCATTCCACAGAAGAGGATTAAACATGTCCCTATCTAAAGATATTTTAGACAAAAATACTGATAAAATTTACAGACGAATTAGTGTCGGTATTGCGGTCAATGACCACGATGCGTATGGATACACTCCTCTGATTTTGGCTATCATGACAAATCAACCAAATATTGTGGACCTCCTGCTCTCTAAAGGTGCCGATGTCAACATGCCCGATTTGTTTGGTCAACCGCCATTACACTGGGCTATCAGAGTTGAATCAGAGCAGATCACATCTCTGCTTTTAAAAAAAGGTGCTTTTCCAAATACTGTCTCAGCTTACGGCGAACCTTTATTAGTATACCCTTTAATAAAAAAACAAAGTAAAATTGCCGAAAATTTAAGAGCGCATGGGACAAGCCAATCTTGTGCAGAAGATTATATTTTCTTAAAAAACATCGGGCATCATTTTGATCTGAAAGGATTTGGTCTTTTTAAAAATTACAATCTCCTTATTTATCCTATCGATTATCAGGGATTTAGAATAGAATTTTCTCTCAATCATTTGAAAAACTCTTATGAAAGCGCGGTGTTTTCTGGGAAATATACGTCACCTTATCAAAAAAACATTCTCGAAACACTCGCTCGCAGCTGCAAATTACGATCTTTTAAACAACAAATTGGTTCACATTCTGAAAATCTTGATCTCGAAAGTGCACTCGATGAAATGAATTTGTTTCCGATGGCTTTTGATGGCCATGCTGTTTCTGTGATTTATTCATACCCATATTTGATTTTATGCGATCGATCTCAGGGGAGAGAGCACACAGCAGCGTTGTATTCTATTCCACATCGACTCTCATTAGAGACAATCAAGCACTGGCTGTATGGGAAAAAAAATCGTCTCTACTGGGACAATCTTCCTAAGTATTGTGAGGCAAAGTATATTGACTCTTGTCGGATCGATGCTCAAATAAGTGGCAACTGCTCTTGGGCTAATATTGAGCCCTCTGTGATTTTCTTAGATGCATTATATCATTACCGAGATCACGGAACTGCTTTTTCATCATGGAAAGAGCGTTATGAAAACTGGTCTTTTTGGAATAAAAATTATGCACTCAATCAGGCATTCAGTCTTAGTACACAGTTAAGCGGCGATCGCCTCTTAGCACTAAAAGTGACTTTATTAAATATTATTTTAGAAGGCAATGCCCCCCACTCTCTCGAAGAAAAAATAAAAGAATATCTAAGCAATGAAAAAGCGATGATTGACGAGCTCAAGATAGCACATGAGATTAATCACACAGTATGGTGTAAGAATTTCAGAAAATTCTCCTCCTCCTTTCTGTTGAGATAGCACTTCCTGGGCTACACTTAATAGCAATAATCCTTAGGTGCATCGTAACTATGAATAGGCCCAAATGGCTCACCCTTCCTCAGAAAACTCCTCAATGGGTCTTAAAAATTTCAAAGATTATTGAAATGTATGCCGTAAATTTTTTTGGAAAAACGACAGATCTTGCAGATAATGCAGCGCTTTTGGAGATTCATCGCATTGTTGAAAAAAACGATCTCAAAGCTTTGAAAATTTTACTTGCAAAAGAACACGTATCTTTCGATATTCCCAATGACAAAGGTGACACACCTTTATTTATAGCTGCTGCAAAAGGTTTCATAGAGATCGGTGAATTTCTGATTGCTCAAAAAGTTCAGATAGATGTGATTAATATTTTAGGTAAAAGTCCTTTATGCATTGCTGCTGAAAATGGTCAAAATGGATTCATGCAAATCTTGATTCAAGCGGGTGCAAACATACATATCACTGATAAAGATCTGAATAATCTTTTACAGTTATCGGTGATTGCGGAACAACATCAATCTCTTATCTTTCTTTTAGAATATCCTGATATCGCCATCAACCATACAAATCGCTTTGGACAAACCCCCTTAATTCTGGCCACTGAAAAAAATCTAAGCGAATCAGTCAAAGCATTAATTGCCAAAGGGGCATCTCTCAATTTATCTGATCACGACGGCTGGTCACCTTTAATGTATGCTGTCAAAAAAGGCACTGAAGATTTAGTGAGTATTTTTATTGCGAATAATGCAGATTTACAAACACACGATTTAGAATTTAAACAAACCCCTTATTTGATTGCCTGTAGAGCTGGGCAAATTTCTAGCATGAAAATTTTACTCAAACATGGGGCAAAATCAGATGATAGGGATTACTATAATAGAACAGCACTCCATATTGCTGTGGAAATTAATAATCTTGAAATGGTTCGTTTTGTTATAGATCAGAATCCTGATCTTTTAGCAAAAGATCGTTTCGGGCTGACTGCCTTAGAATGGGCTATTGTTAATGCATCTGCAGACATCGTGAAAGCCATTCGTGATGCCTATAAAAAATAAGGAGAAATTATATTATGTTTTGGCGTGTCTTTTCTATTTTTTCTATGAGTTTTTTGTCTTTTTTACATAAAAATCCGTTTTTAGAAGCAAACATTCTCTTCATATCACAAAGTTTACTGGCCTACATTTCTCCTTTCGCGCGTTTAGGCTTCCTCGCTCTCAGTATATCGTGGACCTCTTATAAAACATGGTTAATCTGTTTAACGGGATTGCAAATGCTCTCTCAAAAACAAACCTATTTAAAACACAAAGAACCCTCTCAAGTGTTGGTACCTAATCTGATAGCCATATGCCTTTTATCTTTTGCGATCAGTCTATCCTGGAGACAATCGATATGCACCTTGGCCTTATATCTTTTATGGTCTTTATCTATTCCTTTTTTATACGGTCAACGGCAAAATTTAAAAAATATTTTTTATAAGTCACTTGGTCGTTATCTGATTGGACTTGTTCTTCTTGCCTTTGCAGTCATGCAAACATCCAATTTTATTTTTATTCACCTTTTATTTATCGGATTTGTCTTAGCTGTTTCTTTCAATATGTTATCAATTCTCGAGTCTTCAGCACTCTCTGTTTTGCTGATGTTCCGATTAGTTTCTGCTCAACCTGTAGATTTTTTTATTATGCTTGCCTTATGTTGGATACAAATTTGTGCACTCTATCGAGGTCTCCTTTATGTTCAAAACACCGCTTCAACAACACACTATTCTCGAAAACTTGGAACTGAAATCAATGATCAGTCTGTGCCCTTCGGCGCAAATTTGTCTACATCTGAGCGCTGAAAAAAGTTTTTTTAACCATCAACTAAAATCATTTTTTCAATTTGACACGTTTCTGCGTTTTATCAGCTATCGTGAGAAAAACTGTCGTGCTCAAGACAGTCTATGGTCAGAATTAAAAAATGAAGGCGAGACACTTGAATGGAACATGCACTCTTTCGAAAAAACACTACGCTCTTTAGAAAAAGAAAGCCTCGTGATTATTGAAGATCTCTCCTTATCATGGGAAGAATGGGAATGGCTCACCTTAATCTTAGAAAAAGCATTAGCTGTGCGCTATATTTTTTCAGTCTCAATGCTTTCTCTGTCTTCAGAAAATTGGGAGAGTTTAGACATGATTCCCTATCGAGATGAAGTCTTTTATGGGTACAGGCGTCAATGAGTTTTTTTATCCTCAATAGGAGGCACTAAGTTCTGAGATGAATGCGAGACAAAAAATTTTGAGAAAAATTTTGAGAAAAATCTAGTCCATGAAGGATACAAGTCAGGATATAGCTGAGCTAAGACCTGCTGTTCTTCAGGATGCATTTGATACTCTGGCTCCAATGTCACTAAAGAACTCTGAGTCTGTACTAACACACCTGTAGAATTTTGAATTTTAAAAGACAAATCAATCATCAGGGATTCTTCTCGTAATTGAGAGTGAAAGGATCCGATTTCTAAAATAAACGGAGCGTAAAAAAATAGACCGCCCCATGATGTTGTGCTCACAAAATCAAAATGATCATGCCAACTTTGCGCTATCCGATCTTTTTTATGTAAGAAGGGCGCTCGATTTTGTGTTTGAAAAGAAACCACGCTGTTTTCTAAAGAGACCAGCTGATCTTCGCAATAACGTAAAGTTGTGATCACTTCCTTTTTTAAAAGAACCCTCGCATCTATCAGAAAAACTTTTTCTTCTTTGAGATAAGGAATAAACTTTTTTATAGCTGACCCAGCTGCAATACGATCAGGCATGGTAAGCACAGTAATCCGTGAATCTAGTTCTGCTGGAAAATTTTTCAGCACAGACGGTGGTTTTTCAAGATTCAAAATAACAATTGTATAGGCAAAAAAAGGCCCGTAGGTAGAAACCGATGTATACAATTGATTTAAAGCTTCTGTATGCTCGCAGTAAAGAACAAATGTTATTGGTAGCACTCTGGATATCTTTTCTATATTTTTGATAAAAGTCTTAGGTATTGTAAAAATACCTGTATGATAAATCAAGATTTTTGATTACAAAGCTGTAAATATATCGGTATGAATAATTTTTCACAGAACCGTCAACGCAGATTGCTCATTGCATAGACCGTATAAAAAAAGAAACATCTTTTTGCAGAAAACATTTTCCGCAAAATTTGACACAGATTTTAACACGATCCTGAAAGGAACCCACACTCTCCAGATACGTGCAAAATATCTCCTCCAATCAGACCTTTGATTGAACAAAAGGCATTTATATTGTAAGAGCTCTATGCTTGTGCTCTCTTTGCAGATTTGACATAATATCATTATCGCCGATTTAGCTCAGTCGGTAGAGCAACCGTCTCGTAAGCGGTAGGTCGCCAGTTCGATTCTGGCAATCGGCAATCAAAAAGAAAACAACGATACACTCAGCCACGCTAGAAAAAAACACGAATACAGAGGAACTTGGTTCTTTTTATCTTTCAAATAGAAAGAAAAACATGTCGCAATCAAAGAAATTTTTAAAAAAACCTCTAATTTTTCTTTATTCAACACACCGAACAATAAAACCAAGTCGGCAAAATACCATTTTCTTTGAGAAACAATCGCGTGTAGCGTAATAAAAAAAAGAAAAAAGATTAAAATTTCTGGTTTTTCATGAGTCTGCATCAAAAACATACTACTCATAAAACAAAACAATCCGAAACCTGAAACACAATGAAACCTCAAGTCCTCATAGGCTAAATAGACAAAACTCACAAAAAATAAAATCTGTGCAAACATATTACAAATATGGTTGATAACTTTGCTCTAGCAAAGGAACCAGCGTCATCACAAAGAATATCAGCATAGCTATATCTATAATCGCTCCAATGTAACGTCTCCGACTGACACAATCTCTTTTTTTAAACACACCCCAATAATATTGATACAGCATCAAAGTCTTATCCAAAGAATGAGAAATTTGATAGAGATCTTTCCACATGTTTTTTTCGTATCGAGTACGAAGATATTGAGGACTGGGAATAGAATCTATAAATTGCATATCTTTTTTAGGATCAGTGGATGTCATAAAAAGTTTTGCAATATACACCCGATAATCGAGCCAAGACCACCACTCATAAAAAACCATACAACATAAGAGTAAAACAAGTATCATCTTTTCATCATATAAACTCAGAATCTTTTGAGAATATGCAAAAACACTCACAATCAAAAATCGGAACAACGACATATACGGATATGGGCACGGATGAGACTGTGATAAAAGATAAAAAATTTTCTGAAAATGCTCTATTGTTATGAAAGGCGAATCAAAAGAAAAGCCAAAATGCGATCCAACTTGGGTCAAGCTCATGCCTTGCTCTAATTTTTTATAAATATAGCGAAAAAAGAACCGCACCAGCATTGAAGGATGATAGCGACTTTCTAAATCAAAATATTCTTTAAGACTCAGATCGGAATGATGTGAGAGATCGATCAGCAAAGCAAGCTCTTTAATAAGAAAAGACAGTACGGTAGCGTAGAGATAAAAAATCATCAAAGAGATATCCTGCAGAGATAGAAAAGTTTTCCACAATAAAAACAGCGTCAATCATCATATGCTGCATCTCTGTTTGATATGAACGCGCTTTAATTATAAACTCCTGTATATTTTGAGCATGTGCAGTTGTTAAGACACTAATCGTTGATAATCCTAAAAATGAAACGAAGCCCCAATCATGGCTATTTCGCGCTTCACCAAGACCCACATAATCAATATCGCATCGCAAACATGCTGAGGCATATTCGTGACTTTTCATCGACTCATATTTAAGCTGGACTATGCTATCTATCGGTTTTTCTATGGGCTCCTCAAAACTCATAATGCTTTTCGCATTTCGTGCATAACGTGCTAATAAATCATAGTAATAAGTTGTTTTTCCACTATGCAAACCACCGACTAAAACACAAATCGAACCACGTTTTTGATCCAGAGAATCCAGCATAGTCCAAAACTCCGAACGATATATACACTCGTGAGTACTAATGGTTTTATGAATACGCAAAACCACATACTGATGCGGATAGGGCGAAAAGGCAATCCGAAGCGAGAGAGATTGCACAATGCAAGAACAGTCTTGAAAATGCGCGCTTCTAGCCGCACTGTAGTCGCTATGAAACTTGAGCCACTCTATTAATTCCGACCACTGCACTAGACTCACAGTTTGGCTGCTCAAGGTGAAACGCTGAGACCGAAAAGAAAAATATTTTTGTGTGCATGTAGAAAGAACATGAATATCTTGAGCTCCCAACCGCAAAGCTTGCTCCAAAAGCTGATCAACTAAGCGCATAACACAAATAGGTTTTCATGGAAACACTCGCATCATAATCACAATTCCAATGAATTTTATAATTTTCAAAATATGGCTCCAATCGCAAATGCCCTTCCTCATTTTCTCCTTCCATAAAAATAGCCTCTAAAGCCTCCCCATCCCAAACAATCTGTGATGCCCCCAGATCGGAACCACAATCTAAGTCCTCAGATGAGGGTAGCTCTCCTTTAAGCAAAATATATTGGTAAATTTCCACTTGGATTTGTTGAATGGATTGAATAAAATCTTGTGCTTTCATTTTATTCATCAATAAGCGATAAGACGGCAGAGCATAATGCAAAGATAAGGCAACCAAAGAGACGTACATCATCATATCAATGAAAGAAAAGGCACGATACTTTCTATCAAAAAATTTCATTATGGACTCTCAATGCTCAAAACTGCGTCTAATCTAAGAGAGTTCCCTCAAAAAAGCAATAACCAGCCAAATGAAGAATTTTGCACAAAACACTCGTTCATAGTTGCTCTCTTGAATCTTCCATGATAGTATGAAGGGGTATTGACGGAAGGTTGCCCGAGAGGCCGATGGGGCTCGCCTGGAAAGTGAGTTTAGCGCAAGCTAACAAGGGTTCGAATCCCTTACCTTCCTCCACACTTTGATGCCACATCACATTGATTGCGCATATATAGCCTTAAAAAAATCATCAATCATTCTTAGCATGTTTGTTAAAAGTCACACCTATCATAAAAATGTCTCCCCCTTATGAGATCTCATACAAGTAAGAGTTTCTTTTTTAACATCTCTCAATCCATAATCCGCTACCACTGAGAAAGTGGATTTCTATAAAGAGGACAAAAGACTCATGCGAGTGCCCTATGGAAAAACGCGCGCATCAAATCCATTTTTTTATCAGTCTTCTTCATGATAAACCCGATCTATGCCAGAATATGATATTCTCAAGTGAGAGGTTTTTGGAATGATAACACAGAACACATGCCTATGCTTTTTTCAACTTTCTCTGTATCTCTACTGATGAGATAAACATATGCATAACCGAACTTTATCCTGTTATGAGGACAAGGGGGCTTGTCTACTGATTCATATTCATTTGCAACCAGGCGCAAAAAAAAATATTTGCGTAGGAGTGAGTCATTCTGTTCTAAAAATAAAAGTAAAATCCCCTCCCATAAATGATCGTGCTAATAAAGAGTTAATTGCTACACTCTCCACGCTGTTGGATATTCATCAGCAATCTATCTCATTAAAAGGGGAGCGTTCCCGATATAAAACAGCCATCATATCTCACTTGCTACCAGAACAACGCAAAAAAATCATTTTATTTTTAGACAATCTTTCCCAAAATCACTCCGTGGAACCATCAGAAAAATCGCAAAGTCGTGCTGAATATTGACCAAGAATACAAGCAAGTATACTGTTGAACAACAGCAGCCAATAAGGCATTTTTATGACATGTATTCGCATTGTATTGCAAGATCAGATCTCACAGTCCCTCAGCGCGCTAACAGGTCTTTCACAAGAAGATCTCATTGTTTTTTATGAGGATAAAAACTACCTGCAAAGCATGCCGCATCATCCTAAAAAAATTGCCTTGCAATTAGCATCCATGAGACATTTAGCAGAAGAATACACACAAAAAGGTTACCAAGTTTTTTCAATCTCATATGATCATCCTCAATGGAAACAATTAAACGAAGTAATTGAACAGATTGCAAAAGAATTGACATATTATCATGTTGTCATCACAGAACCTTCCGAATATCAACCTCTGATGCAGCTCCAAGAATGGAAAAAATGCTCTTCACTCCACATTGAAATTAGAGAAGATGATCGATTTTTATGCCCTAAAGAAGATTTTTATCAATGGGCTAAAAATCGCAAAGAGCTTACTATGGAATATTTTTATCGAATGATGAGACAAAAATATAGACTCTTAGTCACTCACGACCTCGAACCTTTTGGAGGAAAATGGAATTTTGATAGTGAAAATCGAAAAGTTCCAAAAAATCCGTTGCAAATTCCAAAAAGAATTTCTCATAAAAAATCCGATATATTAAAAAAAGTCTTAGAAAGTGTTCGTAAAGATTTTTCTTCTTATTTTGGAAATCTTGATCCTTTTTATTTTGCAGTGACTCGCGAACAAGCGCTCAAAGAATTATCACATTTTATAAAAAACCTTCTGCCTGTATTCGGTGACTACCAGGATGCTATGATTCAGGGTGAGCCGTATATGTTCCACTCTCTGTTATCTTCTTATTTAAATATCGGTCTCATCTTGCCCCTGGAAGCTTGCTTAATGGCCCAAGAGTCTTATTTAAAAGGCATGGCACCCTTAAACAGTGTAGAGGGATTCATTCGTCAAATTTTGGGATGGAGAGAGTTTGTGAGGGGAGTGTACTGGATAAAAATGCCTGCATATAAAGAATTAAATTTTTTCAAAACATCCAGACCACTCCCCAAAGCATACTGGGGACATCCTACACACATGCAATGTCTAAAAGAAGCTATCTTGCATACGCAAATCCATGCTTACTCTCATCATATTCAAAGATTGATGGTCAGCGGAAATTTCGCTCTCTTAGCCGGTTTCGATGTAAAAGAAGTGCAAAAATGGTACCTCTGCGTTTACAGCGATGCTTATGAATGGGTTGAAATGCCGAACACCTTAGGCATGGCTCTTTTCGGAGATGGCGGAATTATTGCAACAAAGCCCTATGCAGCTAGCGGGAAATATATTCAAAAAATGAGTAATTTTTGTCAAAAATGCTTTTACGATCCCAATCTAATGACAGGTGACAAAGCCTGCCCTTTGAATGCTTTATATTGGAATTTTCTCCACACCCATCAATCTCTCTTAAAATCCAATCATCGCTTGTCTTATATGTACGCAACTTGGGAAAAATTTTCTGCTGAAAAAAAAGAAAATCTTTTACTGCAAGCTCAATATACTTTAAAACAAATTGAAAAAGAGGATTTTTGAAATGCCTAAACAGATCAAAAAAAGCGAATTACCTGAAAAAATATGCCCAATCTGCTCACGCTCTTTTCGATGGAGAAAAAAATGGCAAAAAAATTGGGAACAAGTGATTTATTGTTCTCATGCGTGTCGAAAATTACGTCAGATTTAAATCTATTTTGCCGCCCTAAAGCTCTCAATTTAGGGCTGCAAAACACAAATCACTGGGCGTTTTTAAAGATGGGACTTTCTATCCAGCTATGTCATCCAAATAAAATTTTTAGCACAAATTGGCGCTTCTTCTTCCCAATCCCATAGCAGATCGCACTTGCTCTATCGTAATGGCGGCTCTTCTGCGTGCAACTTGCGAGCCATAATCTAAAATCTCAAGCACTTCTTCATCTTTCAGTGCTGCACGTTTTTGCGCAATCGGATCTAAAAAATCAGATAAGACCTGCAAAAGCAATTTTTTTAAAACCATATCGCCCAAACCACCTTGGGCATAATGCTTTTTTAACTCTTTTAAATGTTCTTTATCTGAGTAAAAAGCATCTAAATATGCAAAAACAGCATTACCTTCCACTTGACCAGGATCGCTCACGCGCAAATGATTCGGATCTGTATACATGCTCATGACTTTTTGCTTCAAAATCTCAGGAGAATCAGAAAGAAAAATAGCATTATTTAAAGACTTGCTCGCTTTGGCTTTTCCGTCAATTCCGACTAACCGGCCCTCTGTGCTTAAAACAGGCTCACAATCTTCAAAAATCTCTGTGCGATACAAACGATTAAAACGCCGAGTAATCTCATTAGTCTGCTCTAAAATAGGAAGCTGATCGTCGCCTACAGGAATGTATTTGGCTTTAAAAAGCGCAATATCTGCAGCTTGACTGACAGGATAACATAGAAAACCTGCTGGTACGCTTTGCTCCATGCCTTTTTGCTGTATTTCTTGTTTAATAGTAGGGTTTCTTTCAAGACGAGATACGCTCACTAAATTCATAAAAAATATTGTCAGCTCAAAGAGCTGTGGGATGTGGGATTGCACAAAGAACGTGCAATGCTGAGGGCTTAATCCTACCGCAAGATAATCCTTAGCCACCGAAAGAATATGCTGCTGTATCATCTCAGGATGATCGTAATGATCGGTCATAGCCTGACAGTCCGCAATCATAATAAAGGAATCATAATTTGATTGCATGAGAAGACGATTTGCAAGCGACCCAACATAATGACCCAGATGGAGGCATCCTGTTGGACGATCGCCTGTAAGCATGATTGGAAGAGAACCCATAGCTACTCCGTACAAAATGGCAATTAATGAAAATTATACTGCACTCTGTAGTAGACAGCTATGGTAGAAATCAGGTCATTTCAAAAAATTCTCTTTCCTGGTGGAAAGACAAGACTGGAATATGATTCATTCTCTCTTGAGTCACATGAGCCAGCCAATCTTCAATTAATGAGCGCTGGTACGCAATAATACTATCGTCTTGTAAAGATTGGCCTATTAAAATAGAACCCTGAGCCATTGCTAGAAATGTATAGGCAGTACTCAGCGCTTTTTCCGCCATTCCCATTAATTGAAATTGCTCTTCTAACCAATCAATAAAGCTTTTAAGAAATTTCTTTGAAGACTGCGCAAGAGCCCCTCCTTCTCGAGAAAATTCTTCACATAAATGTCCCATAGGAAAGGTCATTTCTGCTTCAATTTGGCAAGACATAAAATTTTGTAAAAATAGAGTTAAACGAGAAAGCACTATAGGCTGCATCATGGCAGTTTTTCGCCAATTTTCCCAGTCTTTAAAGCGCTGTTCAATCACAGCTAATCCGATCGCTTCTTTTGTTTTGAAATAATAATAAACGTTACCTAAAGGCACATCTGCTTCATGCGCAATATCTGCTAACGTTGTTTCACCAAATCCTTTTTTATGAATTAAAGCTTTTGCAGCGATAATCAGCTTTTGCTTTTTATCTTGTCTTTTGCGTTCCGGTGCACGATGTGTCACGGGAGACTTCACGATTGATTGCCATAAATTCTTTGTCATCACAGTCCATCCATAGTTGATTAAAAAGCATACCTAAATCCAAAAAGGCATCCATAGTTCATCTGAAACATTCATATTGATAATGCAATACGGATGTATCAAAATGCGGGCAAAAAGAGAAAATAAGGTTTGAAAAAAAGAAAGTGCCTTTCTTTTTGAAAAAGCATGATCTTTAAGGTGTATACCCCAAAAATATAAAGAAGGCTTGTGCCATCGAACGAATCTCAAAAAAGCCTTTTTTTGAGATGTGATATATTGATCCATTATCGAGCTCAACATGTCCTTTGCTTTCCTATACTAAGAGCAAGAAAACAAAAGTTCAAGCTTGTTTACTAACTCACAAATTTATAAAAGGGAAAAGCAATCCTGGGAAAAACATGAAAAAAACAAAGCCCGAACGCAACTTGTTGTTTTTAAATGCTAATTGTGATATATTTCCAACATAATCACTAAAAGGGGTTTGACATCATGTCTTACAAAGAGTTTCCAATTTCTATTAAAGATACTTTCATGTGTATTTACTACGGACTCAGCACTGCAGACATGCAAATCCTTCATAATATAAAAATAAACGAGCAGGATTACCAACAACAGAAGCCAGAAACACAAAACCAGCGCTCTGAATGCATAAAAGACTTAGCGACTTATCCAGTCTCTGTCCTACCTCATAATTGCCGTCATCCGATTTTAAATGAGGTGCAGGAAGCGATTCAAGCTGATACTACTGAGAACGCATCGCCTGAAAACATCAGCAACCAAGCGGCCATACGTATCAGAGAAGTACTCTACTTGTTACCCGCAGGATACTTATATGATGTCAGTCAATGGATTCAGGCAGCATCACCTCATTCAATATCGACAATGCTCCAAGAAATAGACAAAAAAACCACCTTAAAATGCACAGAAACAGGGACAGAACAGCATTTGACTGAGAGGGAACTCGCGCAATGCATCACAGTCTGGCAAATCAAGAAAACTGTCTTACTGTCTATATTTTTAAAAAACGTTTTTATAAACAAGGAAGAGTATCAATTGTCCCAAACAGATATGCTATGTACTCTCATAAATCATTATGTAGAGCTATTAACTGCAAATCATGCAGCTGATACAGGTTGGCACACCTCACCAGATATCTTAGAAAATTGTTTCGAGTACCTCTCACAAAACAAACGCGATACTACACAACTTTCTTCGGCTATTGCGATGATTAGCTTGTTTTCAAAAGATAGGATATGGCGCCTACCAGGCAGTTTCGCAATATTGGGACCTGCTTATCTATTGTCTATGAAAATATGGGTGAATTTTTATCCTGTCAGATTTTGCTCTGATTTTCTGATCGAGCCTGTATATAATCGATGCAAAGCAATTTTCAGTCTTGCCGCATCTCTTGCATATACAGCATTTTCGCAAATCCATTTTATTCTCTTGGGAAGTTTATGGGTTGATGAGCACACAATCATGTATCGATCTCCTCAAGGCACACCACAAAGAACAACGCAGATAGACCCTGAGGCAGAACAAACACCGATAGTTAACCCTGAGGCACAAAGACAGGGACAAGACCCGATAGAGAACCCTGAGGCAAGACCAATAAGACCTTAGCAATGATACGCGGCTCCCAGCCAGAGTTTTGTTTATAAAATACAAAATCACAAACAAATAAGCCCGCTGTGATACTCACAACAGCGGGCTTATTTTCAGTAACAGATAAAAAGACATCGCGATTCTGTACAAGCGCAATACTTTGACATCTGTTAGGTGAAATGCGTAATTCCTGCGCTAAACGGCGGAAAGCCAAATCCAAACAAAGCTGCCAAATCCGCATCATCACTATTTTGTACAATTTGCTCTTTTTGAGCAGCTAAAGCTTCATTCGTAAGAGCCTGTTTCAAAATAGCAGCGCAAGCTTCTTTATCTCCGCGCATTCCGCCTTTAATTGGCTTTTTGTTTTGATAGCGATATAATCCCTCTCCTGTTTTTTTACCTAACAATCCGTTTTGAATATACGATTGCAGTGTGGCCAACACCTGATCGTCACAAAGATTCATTGAGGAAAGAGCGGCCAAACACACATCGAGACCAACAACATCAGCTAATTCAATAGGACCCATCGGCATACCAAAAGACTCCGCAGCAGCATCTATCAAAGCAAAAGAATGACCTTTGTTATGCAATTTGAGTGCTTGTAACATATAGGGTAATAAAACACGATTCACAAAAAATCCTGGAGAACTTTTCACTTCAATTCCAATTTTATCAATGAAGGAGACAAAAGCTTTTGCACGATCGCGAGAAATCTGAGCTGTCATACGCCCATAAACAATTTCCACTAATGGCATCTGAGCAACGGGATTAAAAAAATGCACGCCTAGAAAACGCTCAGGATTTTGAAAAATCTCATCAATTTTTTCTAAACAAATTGTAGATGTATTGGTTGCAATCAAAGCATCAGCTCGAGCTTTTTGCTCAATTTTTTTTAAAATTTGTACTTTCAATGACAAATTTTCACTCACAGCTTCTATAATCAAATCTGCACTTTGAAGACCATAACCTAAAGGATCGGGCATCAAGCGATCTAAGCATCTCTGTTGCTCAAAATGATGTGTATAATGCTTTGCAAAAAGCTTAGTCGCCCTCTCAAGAGCCTGTCCAATTTGTTTCTCTGAGAGGTCTTCCAGAGTCACTTTTAATCCTTTGAGTGCACACCAAGCAGCGATATCTCCACCCATCACCCCAGCACCTACAATATGGACATGCATCATAGGATGCATAGATTTATATGTACTGAGTTCTTTTTTATTGCGATCTTTCAACTGAAATACACGCACAAGATTTTTAGCTGTTTCACCTTGAGCAAGCGCAAAAATGGAATCTACTTCAACTTGATAGGCTTTATCATCATGATGTCCATAAGAGATCCAATCCTGAATCATAGCAAAAGGAGCCGGATAATGATCTTGACGCACTTTTTTGGCAATCTGTCTTTTAATCACAGATCCCATCAACATGCGAATCCATCCCCATCTCCATAGCCAATCCATAGAATTTTTTTGTGTTTTTCTTTTTTTGCGATAATGTGTTAAGGTTTCCGGAATGATTCGCTGAGGTACAACAGCATCGACTAATCCACTTTTCAATGCCGCTTTACTTTTATAAGCACGACCACTTAAAATGCAATCGAAAGTTTTTTGTACACCGATCATCCGCATCAATCGGACGCTCCCGCCCCAACCTGGTCTCAATCCGAGCTGAACTTCTGGAAGACCTATACGCACTGAAGGTGAATCAATCACGATTCTCCAATCACAGGCTAATGCCAACTCAAAACCACCCCCTAAACAATAGCCATGAATCAAAGCTACGGTGGGCGCATGAAAGCGTTCTAATTGATCATAAACCTTTTGGCCTCTTTCGATCAGAGCTTTTGTTGCAGGAGCGTCATTTTTAGCAAATACATCAAGAATATCTGCACCGGCAATAAAGCCTCCATCTTTTTTTGAGCAAATAATAAGCTGCACAATTTCATTATCATCTTTGAGAAGATCTAAAACGCGTGAAAATTCTTCAAGAACTTCAGCATTAATTGTATTTGCGCTTTTATCTTGTCGATTAAATTCCAACCATAAAACTCGATCGTCATCTTTATGCCAATACCAATGCTTCATCATGTCCATGATTTATTCCTTCTCTAATCGTTCTATCAAAGCTGCTCCACCCTGTCCGCCACCAATACAGAGGCTCACAAGCGCAAATCTTTGTTGTTTTTGTTCTAATCCATATAAAGCCCTTAAAATCACTCTCAGGCCTGAAGCGGCTATGGGATGGCCTAAGGCAATCGCTCCTCCCCATAAATTCAATCTGTCTACCGGAAAGTCTCCGTATCGACTATCAATTCCAGTATATAATTCTCCTAACTGTGGATCGTTAAAACTTTTAATGACACCAAGAATTTGAGCAGCAAACGCTTCATTAATTTCAATCACACCAATATCATCAAAGCTCAAACCATTTCTTTGCAAAATTTGTGTCATCGCTTTGACAGGTCCCAGGCCCATCATCCGCGGATTACATCCTGTCCATTGAATATCACGAATCACACCTTTTGGTTGAATTTGATATTTTGTAATAAAATCTTTTGTCGCCAACAAAGCTGCTGCAGCGCCATCCGTAATTTGCGAACTATTAGCAGCTGTAATCGATCCTTTTTTATCAAATACACCTTTCATTTGAGAAAGCTTTTCTAATGTCGCATCGGGACGAATTCCATCATCTCTTAAAACAGGCGTACAGTTTGGAAAAATCAACGGATACACTTCTTGCATACAGCCCTTTTCCCATGCTTCATGGGCTTTATAATGACTATTGACCGCATATTCATCCATCTCTGTTCGATCAATATGATAACGATAGGCAATTTCTTGGGCAGTTTGCCCCATCATTAAAGCATTCGTAGGATCGGTCAAACCCTGCTTTAATGAAATAATCGGAGAAATTTTTTTCCATGGGCATGCAAAAATCCATTGAATGCGTTTCCACGGATCTTTGATAGCCGATCCCATGCTGAACCAATCACTCATTTCTGGAGACCATATCAGTGGTGCTCTTGACATCACCTCAGATGCAACAACCAAAGTTGCTTCACTTTGACCCAAGCGCAAAGAGGCGCAAGCATTATCTAAAGCTTGCAGCCCGGAACCACAGTTTCGAGCCACTGTGTAAGCTGGGGTCTCTAAAGAGCATCCCGCTCTCAATCCGATAATACGCGCAATATTCGCTTCATCTTCACTTGGATTCACACATGCAGCAATCACTTGATCAACCATCTTGGGATCAAAGTGATGCTTTGTGAACAAAGCTCTTGAGATATAGACTCCGAGGTCTGCTGCAGACCATTGTGCTCTTTTCCCCTTGGATTTTATAAAGGGCGTCCGTATTCCATCAATAAGATATACAGGATCTTGTATCTTAGGACCTGTCATTGTCTCTCTCCCTAATCTTTATAAAGACCGATCATCATCGGTCATAATGACTTCTTGTCTCAATTGATTATAACGCAATATTTTCTCTAGCTGCTCTTTAGAAATAATATTTTGAACAACAGCCTGTTCATATTGCTGCTCTAAAGATAGAGAGTATAGAGAAGCAAGATGAAATTTTTGCCATTTCGCAAAAGATCGCAAAGAGCTATCTAATTCATGACGAAGAGAAAATGCCTCTTTTAAAATCGCTAATGGCTCTCCTGGAATAGGCTGTGGAACAAGCGTGCTTAAGCGGTTGACCACACCCTGAGGATCTAAGAGACTTTTAGCAACATGATGAGTTAATGCATCACTCGGTTGGCGATACAGCCTACCCCAAGGGAAAAAATAAAATTTCAAGATTTTTCCTAAAATTTGCGGTCTCATATTATCGCAAAAATCGAAAAAAGCCTGTTGTGCTTGATAAAGGCAGTATTCCAAGCTCCATTGAACAATTTCTTTATCTTGCGATAAATCAGCTTCTCTCGCATGCCGATCAATCACAGACACCGCAAGATAGAGATGGGAGAGCATATCTCCTAAACGCGCTGAAAGAGATTCATAACGCTTCAAAGCCCCTCCATAAAGCGCAAAAGAGAGATCGGATGAGACCGCCAGAGCAAGTGAAAGAATTTCAATTGTGCGTAAAGCTTTAGTATTTGGATAGCGTTTTTTTACGCAATATAATGCCCCTCTTGTCCACCCCATAAAAAATCCACGCACAGCATTAGAGGCCGTGTAGGTCATATGATTAAACAAATGTTGATCGAACTTGCCAAGATGAGCAGGATCAGACGCTGTCTGAATTTCATCAAGTAAAAACGGATGGCATCGAATGGCTCCTTGCCCAAAAATCATCAAGCTACGTGTTAAAATATTCGCACCTTCAACGGTAATAGAAATAGGTGCAGCTATATATCCGTGTGCTAAAAGGTTTCTTGGACCGAGAATAATCGCCTTACCGCCATGAATATCCATAGCCTCATTAATAATTTTTCGCCCAAGCTCAGTCATGTGATATTTTGCAATAGCTGAAACCACAGAAGGCTTCACTCCGTCATCTAAACCAGATAGGGTCAAACGACGTGCTGATTCTAAAAGATAAGTCCATCCTGCAATACGGCCTAAGGGATCTTGAATACCTTCAAAAGCTGCAATTGGCAATCTAAACTGCTCTCTAATACGACAATAAGCAGCGCTGTGAAACGTACACAGATGCCCGATCGCTGTTGCAAGTGATGGGAGAGAAATACCTCGTCCTACAGAAAGGCACTCGACAAGCATTTTCCATCCTTGCCCGATACGTTCAGGTCCTCCAATAATCCAGCTTAAAGGAATAAAAACGTCATAGCCTTTTGTGGGCCCATTAGGAAATGCCATACCTAATGGGTTGTGTCTGCGCCCTATTTCAACACCAGGGTGTTTCGTTGGAATCAAACAAACTGTAATACCGCGATCAATCTGATCGCTCAAAATATGATCAGGGTCAAAAAGCTTAAAGGCTAAACCCATAATTGTGGCCACTGGAGCCAATGTGATATAGCGCTTATTCCAAAACAAGCGAATTCCGATTTCTCCATTCTCATTTTTAGAAACAATTCCATAATCTGTCATGGCACTTGCATCTGACCCCGCATCCAAACTGGTCAAGCCAAAACACGGTATCTCTTGTCCCTTAGCCAGTCTGGGCAAATAGTAGTCTTTTTGCTCTTCGGTTCCATAGTGCATCAAAAGCTCCCCTGGGCCAAGAGAGTTTGGGACCATAACAATCACTGCAGCAGAAGGGCTCTTAGTGGCTATTGTACCCACAATGGTAGAATGCGCTTGTGCAGAAAAACCTAATCCACCGTACTTGGGATGAATAATCAGACCAAAAAACCCTTGCTCTTTTAAAAAAGCCCAGACATTTTTAGGGAGATCTTTATTTTTATGAACAATATCCCAATCATTGATCATTGCACAGAGCTCTTGCAATGGTCCATTTATAAAATCTTGTTCTTTTTGCGAGAGATGACTTTGAGGCCGAGAAAGTTGTTTTTCTAAACTCCACTGGCCTTGAAAAATTTCTGCCTCAATCCAGCGATCTCCGGCTGCAATAGCCTCTTGTTCCGTAGGAGAAATAGGGGGTAATGTTTTTGCTACCCATCTCTGCACAAAGCGAGATATGAGATTTCTTCTCAATATCGGAAACGAAAAAACAGCTAAAACAGCTAAGCAACAAATAGACTTGAGAGCAGCTGCATGCGTAAGAGGCCAGTGCAGCGCGATACACAGTCCCAGCCATCCCCAAAATAAGCCAAGAACGACATATAGAGAAGCTCTTAGATAGAGAGCTAACACAATAGAAACGATCATGAGTAGCAGCATAAAATATACTTAAAAAAAACTCTTGTAACAATTATAGCTCTTCTTCACTCATTCGATCTGAGACCTGCCAGCCTCATAAAATGCCGTTAAAGTGCGATTGCCTAAACTCACTCATAAGACTCCAAATTGGCACTCAATTGCAGTGAACGATAGAGTCTGAGTCTGTCTTAAAAGAATTTTTTTCCGCACCCATGCTTTGATACAAAGCCTCTTGCAGATGCACTGAAACAAAACGTGAAATACCTGGTTCTTTCATCGTGACACCGTATAAGCTGTCAACCTGACTCATCATAACTTGAGAATGTGTCACAATAATAAATTGCACAGTAGCCTGAAACTGATGAATGAGTTTAGCGAGGCGCTCTGTATTTGCATCATCTAAAGGTGCGTCTATTTCATCAAGCAGGCAAAATGGTGCAGGATTCAATTGAAAAAAAGAAAAGACCAATGCTGCGGCGGTGAGAGCCTTCTCTCCGCCTGAAAGCATAGCAAGTCGGTGCGTTTTTTTTCCTGGAGGCTGTGCTTGTATTACGAGGCCTCTTTCACCTCTTTCATTCATTTCGATCTCAAGTTTGCCCTGTCCTCCTGAAAAAAGAATCCCAAAAAGATGGGTGAAATTTTTTTGCAGTTCGCTATACGTTTGATTGAACAGATCCTCCATTTGCTTATCTAGATCGTTTAACGCAACTTTCAACTGCTCTGTGGCTTGTTCCAAATCTGTACGTTGAGCCACAATATCTTTATAACGCTGTGACTGACTTTCAAACTCTTGCAGCGCTTTAAGATTCACAGGCCCCAGATCTTCAAGCTCTTTTTCTAAAACTTGCATATTTTTTTTCAAACTCGGGGCACTCTGTGAACTTTGAATAGAGTCCAACTGTGCAAGTAATAATCCCTGATCAAGAATTTGTTCTTGGATCGTCTCTAAGATGACAATATTCTTCTCCAGATCAGACTGAATAGAGCGGAGAGAATCTTCTTTGCTATGTAAAGAAAAGAGCTGATGTTTTAAGTTTTTTTCCGCCGCTTTATATTCTTGGGCCAAACTGTCAATCTGTTTTTGACCGCTTGCAATTTGCGCCTGATCTCGCTCAATTTGCGGTTGCAATTTTTGTATTTCAAAGAAAAATTGATCGCGAGACTGAATATGCTGGTCTTTTTCTTTCAGTGCCTTGGCATAAGAAAGCATAGCGGTTTTCCATCTCTTTTTTTCTTTTTCATACTCTTTCAAAGCATAATCATGTTCATTTTTTGCGATTTCTTCAAGGCTTTTTTTCTCATAATATTGACTTTGCAAATCCTGATAAATTTTTTGCACATTCTGATACTCCAAAGAGATGCTATCCAGTCTGTGCTGCGCTTCTAACATCACATCTTGCAATAGGTCAATTTTTTCTAAAAATAACTTTTCTTCCTCAGTACTGGCTGCAATTTGCGCAAATAACGTTTGTTGCTTCTGTGAGTGATTCATAATTTGCATTTCAATTTTAGAACAATGCTCTTGAAGCGATGCAATTTTTTGCTTTTTCAAAGACAGTTGCATTTGCTCTTGATGTTTCTGCGTCTCTAAGCGTTTTAAATTTATCTCTGTGACACTCAATTGCTCATCGAGTGTTCTTTGCAAAGAAATCGCCTCTGTCAGCTGGCTCTCAATACGATCAATCTGAATTTGATAATCCTGTAGTGTATCTTTCTGAGAAAGCATTTGCTGCTCTAAATCTGCTAGCGTAGTGGATCTTTTACGTAAAGGACGAATCCAACCATGACCTAATAGCATTCCTCCGGGCAATAAAAATGCTTTTTCCGCAGAAAGGTTTTGTACGTTCTCTAAAGCATATTCTAAACAATCTGTAAAAATGAAATTTTCCCAATAAGGCGGTGCTGAATCTCCCCAACTATACTCTAAATCTAAATCGGCGACTTGCTCAATCATTGCACGTGTGGGTGCTACCGATCCTTTAAAAAAATACTGTGTCGGCTGACTTTGATAATATGCAAGATCATACTTCCAGCTCTGTGGATCAACAATACGCACATTATCAATACCACTGAGCCAGTGTGACTTTAATCTATGATGCGCATCTATCGAGTGCTGCAACTCACTCAGTATACTCACTGTCCGATCGCGATCTTTTTTTATAATCGCAAAATGTGTTTTGAGATCTTGTATCGAAATCTGCGTCTGCTTATATGAATTTTTGAGCTCCACAAGACTTTTTTGAGTATCACAGATTTGTGAATCGTAAACATTTAAATCATGCTCTGTCATTTGCGCGATCAGATGTTCTAAACTGGCTTTTAAATCATCGTGCTCTTTTTGCAATTTTGCATATAAGGCCTGCTCTTCTTGAAATTTGTTTGTCAGATGCTGCACCTGCCATTGTGTTTTATTCAAAACTTCTTTCTGTGCATAAAGATTTTTTTTGGCCAAATCATGCTGATGCTGTGTTTGATGATAAAGAATTTTTTTTTCATCTACACAGTTTTTAGATTGCTCCATATTCTCATGTAAAATCTCCATCACCTGCGGCTGTAGTGTTCTATTTTTTGAAAAATGTTTTAAATCAATCGATACCAACATGCTTGCACTTGATGCAATTTCTTCGATAGATGCGCTGAGAGACTGATCGGCCCATGTCAATTTCATCTCAGTTTGGTCATAGTGGTTTTTCAAATCTTGTAAGTGTTTTTGCGAAAGATATAAATCATCTTTTAACTGATTAAAGAGATGTTGTTCAATTTGCAAATCTTTCTCAAAACGAGCACAATTTTTTTTCAAATCCTCAAGATAAGATTTTTGATCGTGAATTTGAGTTTCTACATCTTGTTTTTTTGCCTGAAGCTCCAAAATCATACGGCAACTTTCTCGATAAGAGACTGCAAAATATTGTTGTCGAGTTTGAATAATCTTTTCACGAATGTCTTGATATGCTCGCGCTTCTGAAGCCTGTTGCCCCAAAATATCACAACGTTTTTTTAATTCTTTCTCCAGATCGCAAGCGCGACTTAAATTATCTTGCGACTCTTCAATATGAGCAATCGTCTCTTTTCTTTTCTCATAATAACGTGAAATTCCTGCAGCCTCTTCAATATAGCCAATTAAATCAGTTGGCTTGGCTTCTATAAAACGATTAATCGTGCCTTGTTCAATAATCGCATATGAGCGCGGCCCTAAACCTGTTCCCATAAAGAGATCGACAACATCTTTCCGTCTACAACGAATAGAATTAATCCAATATGCAGAATGACCTTCTCGATCAATCAGTCTTTTTACGACAATTTCATCATAATGAGAAAAAGGCCCCTTTAAAACTTTTTGGCTATGATCAAAAGTCAGCTCGACAAGAGCCTGTGAAGCTGCTTTTCTAGAAAAGCTTCCTCCAAAAATCACATCTGAAATTTGATCACCCCTCAAATTTTTGGCATGTGACTCGCCTATCACCCATTTAACTGCATCAATAATATTAGATTTTCCACAACCATTTGGTCCAACAATAGCTGTGAGCGGTGTCTTGAGCTCAAGACTCTGTAAGTCGGCAAAAGATTTAAAGCCTGAGACTTTAATAGACTTTAATCGCATAAAAAAATCAAAAGGAGTGAAATATTCTAAGAGTTTATCTCTTTTGAAAAAAAATTACAGTTGTCCTGCGAAAAAAAGATTTTATAATAAAAGCACACTTTTTTATCATTCACTTTTATGGATTTTTTCACACAGTTTACAGGTTTGATATTTTTAGGACTTTGCGCCTTTTGGATATACGCTTTAATAAAAAATAGAACTCATCTTTTTCAAAGATCGATTTTACTCAAAGCATCTCAGACACTCGCATTCATCGCTTTAATGCTCTGCGCCTTAGTAGCATTCTTAATGTTCATGATTGAGGGAGAGGCTCCTACAGGCAGCGAAAATATGTCTGAGAACCACTCCTCTTATCCAAAAAAATATTCTTCCGATACTGTCTTAGATAAAGCTATTTAAAAAACCAAATCGCGCTCAAAGGTCCGCGCAACTGATGAAGAAACCAAAGAGCTTGCAGACCCATTCAAAGTCAAGATCTGCAACTCTGCGATCGTAAGTTGAGCGCGATCTTGAGCCAGATTATTCAGTGAATAATACCATTCATTATAAGCATCCAGTAAATCTAGCAAACTACGCTGGCCCATAAGAAACTGATCTTTATACCCCAGAACCACATTAGATACAGCCTGCTCATGCTCTTTACGAAACACATAAGACTGCTGCGCAGATTGATAATCTTCCCATGTGGCCAAAATTAAATAATAAAGTTCATTTTTTTGCTTCTCTAACTCTGAACACGCTTGATGATATCTTTCTGCCAACACATTTGTATTTTGCAAATCCTGACTCCCACGAAAAATATTATACGATAAATTCAAGCCAACTTGTGTATTCGTTTGCTTATCAGTATTACCATCAATGTTTTTACGATATTCAAATCGCGTCAAGGCATACAGCTGTGGGAAAAAAGAGCTTTTTGAAGCGTGATATTGTGCCATTGCAGCTTCTTTAAGATAAGCATATTGCCTAATCTTGACACCATAATTCAAAGCTTGCTCAAAATACTCTTCATATCTCATAGGAAGTAATGTTTGCAAATCAATAGGCAGCAAATCAACAGGATCGAGACCGCCACTTTGTGCTTTAAATAACGCTTGATTTTTATTTAACTCACTCATTGCCATAATCATAGCAGCGCGAGCTGTAGCTAAACGCCCTTTAGCCTGAACTCGATCGAGTTCCCGAGAAAGACCCTGAGAAACACGTTGATCGATCAAATCCACAATTTCTTTGAGTCGTTTGTAATTTTCTTTTGCATTGATCACAAGCTGCTGAGACAGCAAAACTTTCACATAATCTGAACCAATTTCACTAATTTTAGAAAGCATCCTATCAACAACAAAAGCTTGTGTTGCCTTCAAGGATCGATCAGCCTGATTATAGTCATAGTATCGTTTCATCCCGTCAAAAACAGGCTGCGAAATCACAAGACTGTAATCTTTACGCCAAAGATTCGTTTTAGGATCGGTAGAGACACCTTGAGAAAGATAGTTATCATGTACTAAATCTGCATTTCCATCAATCGATGGCAAAAAAGCGCCCATTTTCCCTTTAAGGTTGTACTGCTGAATGACCTCATCTGCTCGAATCATCGCAACATCTGGAGCATGCTCCAAACTATAATCCAAAGCCTCTTGTAAGGTCAAAGCCGATAAAAATGAGACTCCGACGAATGGGAGAAGAACTAAAAAACGCGTCATCATATCAAATAAGACTAAAGAACAATACTGTTGTTTATAGTTGATCATACGCCTGATTGTCTACTCCCACAGTCTTAGCTGGTTTTATCTTAACGTTCCGTCATTGCAATTTGTTTCGATTTTATAATCGGCTTCATTAAATAATCCCACACAGTACGATGTCCTGTTAAAATATCTACTGAAGCCATCATACCGGGAATAATTGGATATGTATGTCCATTTTTTTCAAGAAATTTTTTATCAGTTTGTATTTTAACAAGATAGTAAGGCTGATCGCGCTCTATTAAGACATCAGGAGAGATATGCTCTACCTTCCCACTGAGACCACCGTAAATAGAAAAATCATACGCTGAAACTTTCACACGAGCATCCATGCCTTTGCGAATAAATCCAATATCTTTAGGATGAATTTTCGCTTCAATAATTAATTTTTCATCAGATGGCACCATTTCAAAAAGTGTTTCCCCTGGTCTTAAAACAGCCCCAGTGGTATGAATATGTTTTTTATGAATAAGCCCTGAAACAGGTGCTCTTAACTGTGTTCTGCGTTCTTTATCGACAAGCGTTTTTTTCTCTTCATACAGTTGTTGCAAATCGAGTTGCACTTTGGCATATTCTGCAGCCACTTCTCTGTGCCACTGAGCTAAAAATTCATCTTTGCGACTCATCAAACTCTGACGATGCTCCAAAGATCTTTCAACACGATGAAAAATTTGCTCTATGAGCCCTTCTAATTCCGATAAAGAACGCTGAGAGATCAGCAATTCATGTGCAGAAACAGCGCCATTTTCCATCAAAGATACAATCATTTGGTATTCTTGAGATTTTAATTCATAACTTTTTTGAGCATAATGATGCTCCGATTGCTCTTGCTGTATTTGATGTTCCAATTGAGCAATTTCATGGTCAATTGTATTGAGACGCAAAAGCAACTCTTTTTGCCGACCAAGGTAAATACGATATTCATTTTCTGCGGACGAACCAAGACTGTGTGGAGAAGCGATCTCATGCTCATAATTTTTTTGATTCATTTCAGCTTCTAAGCGCGCTGATCGATTCTCTAAGGCATCAATTTGTAAAAGATTTTTTTCTAGCTGCGATTGCGCCCATAAATCATCAATTTCTGCAAGCACTTCACCGACAGCAACACTTTGCCCCTCTTGCACACAAATACTCTTAATCAAACCGCCCTCTAAAGACTGTATCACTTGATTTTGTGTTTGAGGAACTACAATAGCCCGATCTGTGCGTGTAAGCTCTTCTAATGGAGAACGAAGAACCCACACTAAAAGCACCGATGTCATCAAAGCTGTATACTGTAATGTGTAAATTAAAGATTTATCTAAAATAGGCTGAACAGGACGATTAAAAATAAAATTCGATAACGTTTGTGCATATGTAGACATAAAAATCACTCCTAAGAAGCATGAGATGTTGGCGCCATAGATAATTCTTGACGCTTAACAATCTGTCCGTTTTGAAACACTAAAATTTCTTTGCACAATTTCAATGGAGCATGTCGATGTGAAACGACAACCAAGGTACGGTTCTCCAAACAACGCTCTAATGATTCAATAAAAGAATTTTCTGCCTGAAAATCTAAAGAGCTTGTCGGCTCATCTAGCAATAGAATTTTTGGATTCGACATCAAAGCACGCGCCAAACCAATGGATTGTTTCTGACCACCGCTGAGATTTTGTCCCCTTTCCTCAATAAACATGTCCAATCCTTTGGGATGGCCTGAAATCCATTGATAAATTCCGCTATCTTTTAAGACTTGGATTAAATGCTCTTGAGAGACAGAGCGACAGCCAATTAATAAATTATCCTTCAAGGTCCCAGAAATCAGTTGCACTTCTTGTGGCACATAACCTATTTTTTGACGCAGATCGGACATATTAAACTGCTGAAGATGAAACCCATCGAGACGCACCTGACCCTCTGTCGGCACATAAAGGCCCAGCATCATTTTTAAAAATGTGGATTTTCCAGATCCATTAGGTCCAACAATGCCGATTTTATCTCCTGGTCGAATTTGACAGTTCACTTGATTCAGGGAAGGTTGATGATCTGCGCTGTAACGAAAAGTCACAGATTGATATTCAAAAAACCCATCAATATTATGTGCAGAAAGTCCTTCTTTTTTAGATTCTGAAGGTAAAGCGACTAACTGCGACATCGCTTGATAAGAATTTTTAGCTTGCTGCCACTTTAAAACAAGCTGTCCTATTTGTAAGATCGGTGCTAAGGCTCTTGATGATAAAATTGAACACCCAATCAAGGCTCCCATTGTTAAAGAGCCTTCTAAAATCATCAACACTCCATAAGTGATCATCAAAACATAGGCCAATGATTGCACCGTTTGCGATAAATACGAAGAGACTGTTTGTATAGATTTTATTTCGCGATGAACCTGAGCAGAGTTTTCTAAAACGAGTGCCCAGCGTCTTTGAAAAACATCTTCTGCACCCCAAAATTTTATGGACTCTAAATTATAAAGCGATTCAACTAAAAGAGTTTGCTTCTGCGAAGATGTTTTTTGCTGTTTTTTGACACGCTCTTGACAAAGCCACTGAGTTCCTAGAGTGATCATCGCAACAAGAGGCACTGTAATGAGCTGTGTCCAGACCAAAGCATGCCCCATATAAGCAATCATACCAATAAAAAGGAACATAAAAGGAAGATCCACTAAAGTCGCTAAAGTTGCCGATGCAAAAAATTCTCTAAAAGACTCAAATTGAGTCACCAAAGAGGAAAAGCCACCTAATGATTTTGGTTTCAGGGCAAGAGGGACTTTCAAGAGATGCTCAAAAATCTGTTTACTCAGGGCAATATCAATTTGTAAATTTGCTGCATCAAGCAATCTGCTTCTTAAAATTTTAAAAGCCAAATCAAAACTATAAAGAATCAGCATTCCGAAAGACAAAGTATATAACGTTTCGACAGCTCCATTAGGAACCACACGATCATAGACATTCATTGAAAACACGGAACTAAACAAAGCGAAAATATTAATAAAAACTGTCCCCACTGCGACAGAGCCATAAACGCTATATAGCGGCTCTAAAGTTGACCAAAACCAGTGTTTATTTTCTTTTAAATGAGGATAAGAGCTTTCTGGCTCTAAAATAAGAGGACTATAAATTTCATAGACAGCTTGAATTTGATTAATAAAATCATCATTCATCTCCGTCTTGAGCTCTGCAGAACTCAAAGAAATCGCTGTGGGAGAATCGATTTGACTATGAGAATGGTAGATCCAATAGCTCTGATCTGACAGACAAATAATTTCACAAATTGCTTTAGTTGTGAGATAAGGCGCACGATTCTTGCGTTCAATAATTTCGCAACCACAATTTTTCAAACATTTCAACAGATCGAAAAAATCTGATTGTGGCTGAGATTCTAAAATTTCGAAATGTGCTTCGTCAAAAGGATAAAACGATTTCAGAAGAAATGTGACTTTTTTCGCAACAAAAGGAATCATTTCTTCTCCGGCAGATACATCGGTATACTCAGTCATAGAGACTCTCCTTTAGAAAAAACAAGAACGGAAATATCATCAAGTCTATCTGGAGTGGTCGTGATTTTGAAAACTTGATTTACAGAATCAAAAGTTTGATTTGTTTGCTTCAGCAGGTCTAGAAGATGTTGATCTTTGTCATCAAAATTCCCACTCAAAATTTCAAAAATACCGTCACTGAACAAAACAATACGAAAAGGCGGTTGCACTTCGATAATCTCAGTTTTATATGACATAGAAGCAGAAATCCCTACAGGGAATCCACGTCCAGGTAGATATCGAGGCTCACCTTTTTGGATAATGACTGGATTCGGGTAATGCCCACCTACAGAATAATGAATTTCATCGAGTTTTTTATAATAGACGAAGTAAAGCATCGTACAATATTTTCCAAGCTTTTCTCCATGCACCTCTTTGGCAATGGATTGTAAGAGCAAATGTGGAACAACGATCCTTTGATCATGATCTGTGAGATAGGCCGTTGCGAGTTCGCGAATATACATTTTAATTAAAACAGTGACGAAGGCTGCAGCGGCTCCATGTCCGGAAACATCGCAAACATAAAAAATTAAATGATCATCATCGAGTTCAATATAATCAACAAAATCACCTGACAGATAAAGCATTGGCTCAACATGATGCTCAATACGGATATCATCTTTAAGATAGACCACTGGTGGCAGTGTTTTTTCTTGAACTGTTTTGCCTGCTTCCTGATCTTCCAACAGGGTATGACGGATTTTTTCATTTTCTTCTTTGAGATATTTTTTCTCTAAAGCTTTTTGAATGGATCGATCTACAATCGAAAAATCCCCTAATGGTTTAATCAGAAAATCCTGGATAGATAAACGCAAGGCTTGTATGATTTCATGACTTTCAGTCACTGCTGTCAAAATTAAGATTGGAATTTCTGGATCAATTGCACGAACTGCCTTCATGACTTCAATTCCACTCATAAGAGGCAAATCCAAATCTAAAATCAGCAAATCTGGCTTGGATTGGGTAAAAAGCTTAAGACCTTCTTGTCCGTTTGGTGCTAAGGACAGGTGATAACCTGCATCTTCTAAATAAACTGAAAGGGATTCTCGAAACATGGTCTCATGATCGACAATCAAAAGATGGACGGATAATTTTGACACTTAAGATCACCTCTGAAGAAAAGATATTTCAGAATAAGCGATCGAAAGAGTTTATGGCAAACAGCTAAAAAGCATAGCAACCATACCGATTGCTATGCTTTTTCTTGAGTAAATTTTAAAAAGAAAATTCAGAGCGGAAACGAAGACCTTGTTCTTTTTCTAATGTAGTCCAAATACCATTGACTTTAGAAGAGGTTTTCAGATGATAGTACTCTCCTTTGAGGCAAATAGATGGGTTGACTGCATAAGATGTTGCAAATGTCCATCCTTTAACTCTCACAATAAAATCTTCTTCTAGATCTTGTGTGATTGTAGCAAGATTATAACCGGGATCTTTAGAGAAGCTAAATGGAACAGCTGGGCTAGATGAAAAAGAGTTTTTAATAAATTGTGCTGCTGCAGCATTATAATAATACTCATATCCAAAACGCATCGCGACTTCCAAAGAACCATAGTTTGTATCAGGGATGATTTTATTCACAACGCCTGAACTGGGATTGATTTGATAACGATCACCCACAACCAGGCTGGAGAGCTCTAAATATCCTGAACTTGCTTGATTTTTTCTTTGAAAAACATTTAAATCTGCAGGTACAGATGTTTTTGCTATGCTACTTTCATTATCACGATAATATTTAAAATAATGATATGCGGAATTAATAACAAAATTTTTCCAACCGAAAGAATGATCAATCGTACCCGCGATCCTTTTCTCAAAGGTTGTATGGTAGGCAATATTTGTATTCCCTATTTGAGTCCAGTCTTGAGACTGCACAACTAAAGGAACAATGACATCTAAAGATTGCAAACCTGCGCCAACACCATAAGAAAAAAGTCCTCTATTGAGAAGAACTGCATTAACACGGCCACCTAGAGCAAAGCGCACAGACTCCTGATCAAAAGAGACTTGTGGGGTATTGCCGTTATAAGTCACCTGATCGATGAAAACATCATCCAAAGACACTTCATCACTGTCAATCGCAATCTTACTATACGAATAATCTATAATGGAAGCACGAGCTGTAGTGGACCATAAACCTAGGGAATACCCATAAGTCTGATCATAGACCCCTGAAATATTCGCTCCTATTTTTTTACCGATACTATCTTCCAAAACACCCAGTGAGCGCTCTATATAAGATTGTGATTCTGTGCCGGCTTGAGAGTATCCTGGAGCATCTCGGCCCACATTCAATTTTAATGTATCTTCAAAAACCGTATAACTGATTACAGCGGAAGGAATCACGGCTTTTGAAAAATCATTAATTGTAGAGGAAGGGCGTTCTAATCGAATTTTATAAAAAAACTTCTGAGACCATGAACCTTTAAAATCCAAACGCGCTCTTGAAATCAGGAGATTATCACTGAGCTCTTCGGGTTTAAAAGGAAATTGAGCCTCAAAAAAAAGAGAACCGGAAATCTTGTCAATAGGCGCCGCATGTGCAGCGGAAAAAGACAAAGCTGTCAAAAGAAAAAAAGAGAAAGAGCTGCGTTTCATAGAAGGAATCCTTATCTTAGCAATCATTCATTAGCTAAAAATGCTATCAGGACTCATTCTAATGAAAAAAAAAAAACTTAGCTAGACACAATCTAATCTGAATATAAAGAAAGCTGCTATTTAGAAACAGAACTTTCCTTTTCTTGTGACCAATCGAGATCATAAAAATCATCCCAATTATGCTGCCCATCATTGAGAAAATTTTTACGATATTGTAAATAAGAATCTCTGACAAACAAATAACGATCTTGAACAAAAGTTGTTTGATTCATATGATTCAAATACTCCGATAATGAAGCACGTGTTTCAATTCCATTGAGCAGTAAAAGTTCAACGCGCAAATCCCCGGTGCCATAATAATTCAAAGGATTCAGCAACACTCTATCAACAGACATACCAATCATATCGCGTGTCGTTGTAGGCCCCCAAAAAGGCGATATCATGTAGGGTGATTCTTTCACTCCCCAGACATATAGTGTTTTACCAAAATCATTTTTCTTCTTAGGCAAGCCCAAATCATGCGCCATATCAAAAAGGCCGCCTACCCCAAAAGTACTATTCACTATAAAACGAATAGAACTATGGTATGCATGCTCGTAATCTTTTTGTAAGAAAAAGTTTAGACCGTACGCAACCTCAGCAACATTTGCATAAAAATTGCTGATTCCGACTCGAAAAGGCAGTGGTACGATTGTTTGGTACAATGAAACAATAGGGGCAATAATATGCTCATCAGCCTGCTCATTAAAAGCAAAAACCTCTCGATTATATTGCTCATATGGATCAATCTCATTGGATGAAATTTGACATCCGCTAAGAGATAAAGAAATCAAAGCCAAATAAAAAAATCTCATAAACCCAATCGTATTAAAAAGCCTTCCCTTTGAAAAGGGAAGGCTGTCATCGAGATCAAGAATGCTTTCTTAGAAAGAAAATGCAGCTTGAAGACGAATTGTAGAAACAGAATCGCTATAAAGAGAATCTTGATCTGCAGAGTTCGCAGAAATACGATTGAACTCATTAGAACGATTTTCAAATTCTAAAGTTGCATTTGCAGCTTCTGTAAAGTAATACTTAAGCGCAACTGCATATCCACTGGACTTGGACTCATAAGCTTTTTCATCAGAAACAACGATCTGTACAGCTCCTTTATTTGCAGATGTTGTATTTGTTAAAGAGTTGTCAGCAGAAATGAGCATGTATTTATTGGATGTTCCTTCATCAACGATCTGAGCACCGATAAGCTGAGCTGCACCGCTTTGGACAGAGCCTGTGAAATCAGAATATCCAACAGCGTTTGTAAGTGCCAAAACGTTACGACGATTTTCATTACCATAACGAGCAACAATTTCTAGTCCTGCTTGATTTTCACGAAGTTTTACACCACTGACAACAGCCTTAGCTTCATCAAATTTATAGGAATCTCCCATAATCAAGTAGCCACCCTCAATCCACCAAGATGTTGCTTTACCATCATTTTGGAAAACTTGAGATGCGCCACCAGCACTATTGTAAATAGCATTTGTTGCTGTATCATTTTTCAATTTTTGATTTTGATAACCAGCGTTGACCTGGAAGGCACCAAAGGCAACAGATCCATCCACAGCGAAGTTTGATAGAGTATTAAATCCTGAAACACCGTATCGCATTTCGTCTCCGCTTGTAGTGGTATCATCAAATGAACCAACAGTTGCAACCACAACAGGCATATTCATAGGAGCTTGATTATAACCGACTGCTAAACCATAAGAAGTTGTCCCGTTCATCTTGTTAGCAAAGCTTAAACGTCCGCCGTATCCAAGACGTAGGCTTTTTGTATCAAAGTTTGAAGCGGATGTGAAAGGACCAGTAGCAACAGCTTGTTGGAAATCAGTAAATGATGTTGGATCAGATGCAGCAACTGCTGGCATCGTTACAGACTCAAGCTTTCTAAAACCTGTTTGTTTCCAAAAACCAAAAGCATACCCAATTGGACCAGCTTTTCCATCAATAGAGAAACCTGCATGATTACCTGCATAACCAATAACAGAGCCTACAGCCATATTGTTAGGATAGCTACCTACAAATGGTTGATAATAAAGTCTATCTGCAGTGATTTCAGGGCATCCGATACGTCCCATCATAATATTAATATTTTCAATTCCAGACCATGCGAGATAAGCTCTAGAAATAGATGCATCAATAGCATTCAATGTTGCAACTTCATCTAAAAACACATGATCAGTAACAGCTGCTGCATCAGAATTCATACTGATAAGCTGCTGATTTTCATGCTCTGGATACTCTAAACGAATTCCATATGTCCAGCTTTTTGCCACATCACCCATGAAATTTAAACGCGCACGGGACACAAAAAGATTATCTGGTTTTTCTAGATTGTCAGGCACAGATGAATCACCTGTTCCTTTTTGAGATGTTGTGAAACGACCATCAAAACGGATTTCTCCAGTGATAGTGTTTGCAGCAAAAGCGATAGCGGATACAGATGCCAAGCCTAATAGAGCTAGACGAGAAAGGGTTGTGTTTCTCATGAATATTCTCTCCCAATATGTTGAAACAAACTTCCTAATTTTTTAGAAACTAAGATTTGAGTTTTTAAATGCTCTTCATGAGTCCCTTTAAAATCCCTCACCTTGATCTCATAAAATTTATGACTCACTACATTTATAGCAAACAGCTTTATGAAGTCAAATGCCAGTCATTTGCCTAAATGCGGAATTTCAAGTCTCTGTGCATGTTTTGTTAAGACATCGACTCTTATTTCTTTTATAGATATAGGTTTTAAAAAAGTCAAACTCAAATAAAATATAAGCTCTTATTTTTTCAGATCTTTTTTATTTTCATAATCTAGCCAAGGTTTTGATATCTCTAGAAAATGGCCCTCAAATCTCGTTTTCCATAAAAGAGCACTCCTATGAGAATTTTTTTTATACACAACCGCAATGACTCAGAGACCTCTGTTTAGCGCTGCTTATCTTTCAATAATGTCATTTCTTAGTGCCTCGAAAAGATCGGTCGCTTATAAAAAATCCCTGTTTAAAAGACAGATTCAATTCTCAATTTGAAAGTGTGAATATTTTTAAAATGAATCGAATCACTATAGTTATTATCTCTCAGATATATGCGTTTTTGATAATTTTTCCAATCAAATTCAGCTTTTATAGAAATAGCATCTGCTGGATAATATTGTAAAAAAAAGGCGAATCCAGTCGCCAAAGTCTGAAAAGATTTAGTTTCTTCAGTGACGCTCCCTAAACCAAACAAAGTACCATTTTTTTCAACAAGAGGATCGATATAGTTGGGGCTCTGATTATCAACACACACAATCTGATACCGAGAGCCATTCACTTCTTCAATACCATGCAACCTCAGGCGGCCTGCACCACTCGTATCACGATAAACACTCGCGGAAAAATCGTCTGCACCGACCATATCCATTAAAGCCAAAATATTACGCCGTCTCTCCAATCCCCAACGCGCTCCAATTTCCAAGCCCCAGCCCTGATTCCCTAACACAATCGAACTCACTGAGTTTTTAGAACGATCAACATTAAAGCCTTTTCCAAAAAGCAAATGTCCCGCTTCAATATAATATCCAAAGACCCGACCACCATCTTCCAATACATAAGGCGCTACAGGCTGAGTCGGCGTGCCTCCCTGCGTATCATTCGTGATCACTTGTATTTGAACATCGCGTGGTAAGACTTGTTCAGAATAACCAGCGGAAGCCCTAAAAGGGCCGATAGTCCTCAAACACTCCAAATGATAATGATTCATTGATTTAAAGGATGTGAGTCGATAAGCCCCCTGTGCTGCAATAGCTTCTTGATCAACAGTAGCGACCTGACTGGGCACATAGGGATCGTATAAAACAGCCAAGACTAAAGGGTACGATAACTTTTGATGAGCAGCTGCTAATGAAACACCCCAAGTCTCTAAGGTGCGAAATCTAAAATAATAATTTGCACGCCCCCCAAAGGAAAAAGGGATATATTTCGATGAAAATGACCCACTATCAAAAGACTTAGACACCTCAGCTGGATCGAGATTAGTATCAGGGGCCACTGCTCCCTCTAAAAAAGATGGTGTTACTGTCTCAGTTACGGGGGCAAAATTCTGAATAGACTGATAAGTTCCACCTGTGCTTGATAGCCCCTGTCCTTGTTGCCATACCCCAAAAACACCACTATATGGCCCACTGATCAACTCATAAGTCATTCCTAAATGATACCCACCAAAACCAATAATTGTCCCAATAGGCTGATCAAACCCTAGAGAAGCACAGGAAATTTCTTGACTCAGAGATGGAGCCTCTATTAGCCCAGCTTTAAAAATATTTTTATTAAAACGGTACGCTGCATAAGCTTGCGAAAGCTGCGTCTTCAAACTCAAAGACTGTGATTGCACCAGAAAACTGTTTTTTACAAATGATGTCGGCTCAGTATCCAAATGCAATTCAATCACTGTTTCAAGTTGATTGACCCATCCAGACCAATTGTGAGTATAACGTAGACGTGCTCTTGTGATATCCCATCGAGCGGGCTCATTTAAAGCCACATTCTGCGAGTTATTAATTTTATGATCTAAAGTTGCATCCATTCTCAGCCATCCAGAAAATCCTGTGCTTGCTCCGACATTTCCTGCGATCATTGCGATAGCATAAAAAATCGATTGTATAGCTAATACTCTATTCATGTTTCATCCTTAAGATCGCTAGTATTCTATGTGCTTTTTAAAAATTGAGAGTGACCCCGCTTCTCCAAACAGAACGATGTGCACTTTGCGGTGATGCGGCATATGCTGGTCGATCGGTATCTGTGTTATCCACATCTTGACCGAAAATTAATTTATATCTTTGAATAAAAGAAAGTGTATTGGTCCATTCGATGCTTTGTCCGAAGCGATAATTCAACATCAAAGTAAATGTTTTCGATTTAATATGGAATGCTTCTTGTCCATTTTGGACATTAGGGGTCGTAGTGGATTTCAGAACATAGGGCTGCTCTTGATCTGCTGGAATACTATTATCTACTGCATAAAACACATAAGCACTCTGTGCGACAGATGCATAAGATCCGAATGACTCAGATAAACGATTTGCCCCTGTAACATTCGGGTAGGCACTCAAAAGAAAATCCTCTTTGCCCTCATTGGACATTAAAGCAAAAATATTTTTTTGTGTCTTAGATCCATAACCTAATCCAACAATCCATCCTTTACCACTCGTGTGAATTGATCCGCTTCTTGGATCCATACGATAAGAATCTCCACTGGCGCCGGTATGATATAGAACGCTGAGATCATAGCAATGCCCATAAGCACTTTGATTAAAGATTTCTGCATTCATATCTTGCCCAATTGCATAAACAGCAGTGACTGGGCTATGGACATACTCACAATGACCTTCAAATGCGAAATGATCCCAATAATACTTATAGGTTAAATGCAGTTGTGAAAAAATATTATAAACACTTAGCCCTAATGCTGTATCGGAGCCATAATTTGAAGCTACCGCTACAAGATATGGTTGCTCAAAGGGTGCACATAAAAACTGTGCGTTTAAGGATACACCTTTATGTGCCGTACTAAATGGTATAAAACCTAAGGTCATCGCATAAGCTGTACGAACAGCACCTTGAGAAAAAGATGTTGTATCAAGAAAGGTATTCGCTAAGCCCACATTCAGATCATGAAAACTCTCTACCTGAACATCTGTTATATCAGAAAAATTCTTGATACCCCGCGCACCAGAATGATCCCATAAATCAAATTTTATCAACAGCGGATGCTTCAATAACCATAAGCTGCTTGAAAGATGAGAGTGTCTCATATGTAAAAAATGCACAGATCCTTCTATCTCACCCATGAGCCGATCCGAGTAACTCAGAAATTTGTCTCTATCTTGAATGAGACCAAGTGCAGTCCCCCAGCAAGAGTCTTCATAACTCAAATAAGCATTCCAAAAAGCAACCTGATTTTCTGCTATGCGATCGAGGCCATCATTGTAAAACTCTCCCTGATATGTAGGCTGAATACCGAGACCAATATGACCGTTCACTTTATTAAGACCAAGAGCCTGTGTCAGATGATATGATGCCTCTTTCAATCCCCATGAAAAATCACTCTCAGTGTCCAGAGTATTTGCATGACCATCAGCTTGATGACGATAGAGTGTTGAAGAATGCTGTGTGCTGAAAGCCCAATGCTGCTCAAAAGCACAGAGATTCGCTGTAAAAAAAAGCGCAGAAAAAAAAAGACCCCTTTGAACAAATAAAAATTTCAAAGGGGATAAGTTTGTTTCTTTGGGAAAATCCATCAGCTCTCTCTTTAAGTATAGACAAGAATGCAAATTGTTCATGGTATATTTTTTATTTAAGAAATGTAAAGATCGGGTATAAGTTTTTGATTCGGATCGATGGCATATTTTGAGAAATCCTCAATCCCCTCTGCACGCAACACATCTTCATCTAAGAAATGATACCCAGTGCACTCAGTCGCTTTCTTTCTAAAAAGAAATGCAGCAGCATCAGCCACGATTGTTGCATGACGCGCTTTTTTCATAAATTCTTTGGGAAAATTCATTTCAATAGCTGCCGTCGCAATAATAGTTTTGGGCCACAAGGTATTTACAGCTATATTATGTTTTTTCCACTGAGCAGCCAACGCTGCTGAAATCAATGACATATTGTATTTGGACAGAGTATATGCCAAATGCGGATTATACCACTTTAAATCATGATCCAAAGGAGGAGAAAGAGTTAAGATATGAGGATTAGTTGCTTGGCACAGTAAATGAAAAGCATGTTTTGAACAAAAATAGGTCCCTTTTGCATTCACTTGCATAATCAAATCATATTTTTTTTCACTCAATTCATGAATCGATGAAAGATCGATAGCACTAGCATTGTTAATCAAAATATCCAAACGACCAAAAGTTTCCTGAATGTTTTGAATGCACGTTTTCACTTGTTCTTCGAAACGCACATCCATCACACATCCTATGGCCGGCACACCTAAAGCTTGCACTTCCTGCACTGTTTGATCCACTGTACCAGGAAGAATGTGATGTGGATCGCGAGTTTTGCCACAAACAACAATTGCATATCCCAGAGATGCCAATTTTAAAGCTATAGCTTTCCCGATTCCACGAGTTGATCCTGTAATCATAGCGACTGGAAATTCTGAAACATTATTCATAAACGCAAAAACTTATATTGCTCAAAAGATATTAGCCACAAGAATAGTTCATATTTCACAACAGGTGCTGAGTGAGAAAAAATTTTAAATATAAACACTCATATTGAATCATCACAGAAATTTTGTATACACAGGCCATATGAATCCAAAAAATCATTATTTCTTTCATCTATCTTTAGAAAAGCACTCTCATCGTAAAGAGCATAATACTTATGATCTTTTCGTTGATACAAGAGTTTTTGTGATTTACGGCAGATCCTCAACTGAGAATGATATTGTGTAAAAATTTTTGTGCGGATTTGAGCACATTTTTTATGCATCGAACTGAGATCTGCAAAGAGCTGCAAGGTGAAAAAAGAACCGATACATACGGAAGTAAGACAGACACAAAGAATAGAGCTTTTCAAAGGATTTTAGCATTTTTGATAAAATTGTACTTTAATAGATTATAAAAAGTCTCAGAAATAAAGATAGTTTCACATGATATTAAAACACTTCGACGTTGTTATTATTGGCGGAGGAATCCACGGTGCTGCAACTGCTGTTGACGCTGCTGGTCGCGGTTTAAAAGCGTTGGTCTTAGAGAAAGGAGATCTGGGTGCTCAGACTACTCAATATAACACCCAATTAATACATGGTGGATTAAGATACTTAGATCAGTTTAATTTTGGACTGGTTAAAGAAGGACTCGCAGAACAGAAACTCTTATTACAAAATGCATCTTATTTGCTTCAGCCGTTAGAATTTCTTTTAATTCAAAAGAAAAAATGGCTTCGTCCAGAATGGTTAGTACGCATGGGGCTCTCATTTTATGATCTCATGCGAGGACACTTTTTACCGCGTTCACAAAAAACATCTTTCGAACACAATCGGTGTTTAGATCATATACATCAGAAAAAATCTTATAATCTCTGGTCTTTTTTTGATGCCCAAACAGAATCAAATCGACTTGTCATCAGTGATGCACAATTAGCGCAAGATATGGGCACAAAAATTGCGACATACGCATCAATTAAAACTATTAACTCAACTGCACAAGGGTGGATTATTCAATATGAGCAAGATGGTGAGCAATTCAACATCTGTTCAAAAATCCTATATAACCTGACAGGGCCATGGGTCAATCAATTTTTTTCAGAATATCACTTGAATTTTCATATTCCGATTTCACTCGTACAGGGATCACATATTGTCTTAGATCATATCCTCGATAGTGATGGGAAAGCGATCGCTTTTGAAAACGATGATGGTCGTCTTATTTTCTTTATTCCCAAAGGGCAGAATACGATTATTGGAACAACAGATTATGCTGTGGAATCTCCTGTTGAGCATGCACGTCCATCCCCAATTGAAATTGATTATCTCATCGAAGTTGCAGAAAAAGTTTTAGGGCCACAGGCAGCACATCGATCTGTTATTCATGCTTACGCAGGTATCCGATGCTTGCCATTTGACCCCAAGCCAGGTGCAACCACATCGCGTGAAAGTGAGATTGTCTGTTTTGAATGTCCAATCCATCAATGGCCAATCTTTACCCTTATTGGTGGAAAAATGACATCTGCGCGCAAAACAGCAGAGAATTTAGTCAGTAAGGCCCAAAAAATTTATCCTCAAATGGGAAGACCCTGGACACAAACCAAAAGAGCGGCTGGTGCACAAGAAAGACTCTCTCTCAAAGATATCCTGAACTGGTTAGAAAAAAATTACTCTTTTTTAGAGCTCGATCTGCGAGAGAGATTGGGCAAATCTTATGGTATGCGCTGTGCAACACTGTTAAAAAATATTCGTACACAAGATGATCTCGGTCCTCTGATCATAAAAAACTTATACGCTCATGAGGTCAAATTTTTGATGCAAACGCAATGGGTACGATCTTTTGAAGATTTAATAGATCGAAGATTGGGATGGAAACTCAACTTAACGAAAGAAGAAAGAAAAAAAGCTTACTCCAGATTTATTAAACACTGTAGTGCTTTTGAGTGGGAAACGAACACGAGCTCTACTGAAGAATTTTCAATATGAAATTTTCTAGCAAAGATGATTGAGCCCAATAAATCCATTGAGTATCATAGTGAAACAATTTGAATAAAATGAGAAACGTATGGCAGGTCACAGTAAGTGGAAAAACATTCAACATAGAAAAAATGCGCAAGACGCAAAACGTGGTCAAATTTTCACGCGTCTTATCAGAGAAATCACAATTGCTGCTAAAAATGGAGCTGACCCTGAAACAAATGCTCGTTTACGATCCGCAGTAGAAAAAGCTCTGGATAGTAATATGAGTAAAGACACTATCCAAAAAGCTATCGCTAAAGGATCGGGCACAGGCGATGGATTTGAATTGATTGAAATCAGCTATGAAGGTTATGGGCCTGGTGGAATTGCATTTTATGTGGAATGCGCGACAGATAATAAAAATCGAACTGTTTCAGAAATCCGCCATCTTTTCACAAAATCTGGTGGCAATTTAGGAACAGCTGGATCTGTGAGTTATTTATTTGAAAATAGAGGTATTCTCGTCATTGATCATCAGGGGCGATTTGATGATGTCATGGAAATTTTACTTGATGCTCCATTTGTAGATATTGAAGAAGACGAGCAACATATTATCATTTACTGCGCTGCAGAAGATTTTGAGGAGTTACAAAAATTCACAGCCTCTCACAATTTAACAATTGTTTCGAAAGAGTTAACCAAACTATGCCCATCGGCGATCACTATCAGCGATAAAGAATTAGAACAGAAAGTCTTTTCTTTATATCAAAAACTGGATGAACACGATGACGTCCAAGCACTCTTTTGTAACGCACAGTGGAGTGATGAACTTTCATGATACGTGTTTTATCCTGTGATCCAGGATCGATAACAACAGGGTGGGCTGTAATTGAAGGCCCATCTTTATCGCATTTAGGATCGGGGATTATTGAACTTGGAAAATCCGCGGTTCCCCTTTGGATAAAAATTCAGATCTTAAAAAAACAAATGGAACACCTGTGTGCTCAATACCAGCCAAACGTTTTAGTTTTAGAAAAAGCGTTTGTGTCTTTAAACAAAGATGCGGCTCTAAAAATCGCACAGATTAGGGGTGTCATTTGTGGCTTATGTGCAGATGTTCATGATTACGCGGAGTATTCGCCCAGAGAAATCAAACAAACGATTACTGGGTATGGAGCAGCAGAAAAAGAACAGGTTGCTTTTATGGTGCAAAACACTTTCCCTCATTTAAAAGCCTTTAAGATGAAAAACGATCAAAGTGATGCGATTGCGATTGGATTGTGCCATATTTATCATCAAAGACGTCAGAAGCTAGGAGGTTAGGTATATGCTGGAATCAGTTTATGGAAAAATTGAACATGCAGCTGGCAACGAGATTTCTCTCTCCATTCAAAATATATGGTCCATTAAAATCTTTTGCCCAAATGCGGCAATTTATGCGCTCAATCAATCCTATCGCATCATCACAGAAATGATCTGGAAAGAACAAGGGCCTACTCTTTTTGGCTTTGAGAATCAGGAAGAACGAATCTTTTTTCGATCTTTGCTAAAAATTGCATCTATTGGGCCCAAGCTCGCTTTAAGTATTATGAATCATCCAAGAGAAGTGCTCCTTGATGCATGTCGCAATCAAAATCCATCAGAACTGCTCAAAATTCCAGGCATCGGAAAAAAAACAGCTCAACGACTGATCAGTGAAATAGAAATGACAGCTGTACCTCAAGGGGCGAATACAACTTCATTAAATATGGAGTTGCTTTCTGCTTTAGAAAATTTTGGATTTCAGAAAAGCGCTATTGAAACAGCCTTATCCAAAATTGATGCTCAAGATTTTACGCATGGGCTCAAGGACGCATTAAAATATTTACGAGGCACGCATGCAACAGTTAGAGAATGAACGTGCTTTGCGCCCTAAAAAACTGGCTCAGTATATAGGCCAAGAAAAAATCTGTGATGCGTTAAAAATTTATATGTCGGCTGCTTTGGAGCGTCAAGAACCACTGGATCATGTCCTTTTAATGGGGCCTCCTGGTTTAGGGAAAACGACTTTAGCTCAAATTATTGCTCGAGAGATGGGAGCTATGATTCATAGTATTAGCGGGCCTGCAATAGAAAAAAGTGGGGATTTAGCCGCTCTTCTGACACAACTGAATTCTGGCGATATTTTATTTATTGATGAAATTCACCGTTTGTCTCCATCAATTGAAGAGATGCTATACGGCGCGATGGAGGACTACCATTTAGATGTGATGATAGGAGAAGGTGCGGGCGCTCGTTCAATGCGCATTGATTTAGCACCTTTTTGCTTGATAGGCGCAACAACGAAACCAGGAGCGATCTCTGCGCCATTACGTGATCGCTTTGGAATTTTATTTCGTCTTCTACCGTATTCTATAGAATCCTTAGAAACAATTATTGAATTATATGTAAAAGAATTATGCCTTCCCATATCGAAAACGGATATTTCTTTAATTGCGACGCGTGCGAGAGGCACACCTCGTGTTGCACTGCGCCTTGTTAAGCGATTGCGAGATTTTTTGACAGTCTCGTCTACTATCGGAGAAGTAAAAACCTATCTAAAAGCATTGGATTTAGATGATAGAGGACTCGACACACAAGATCGGCGTCTTTTACGATGCCTGGCTGAAGATTATGCAGGTGGTCCGGTTGGCCTCGAGACCTTAGCTCTGTCTTTAGGAGAAAACAAACAAACCTTAGAGGATGTCATTGAGCCATATCTTGTAGAGCAAAATTTTATACAAAGAACAGCACGAGGAAGAAAAATCACAGAGAAAGGTAAAGCACATTTGATGCAGATCAAAGAATAAAAAGCTATAATTGAAAAAAGATTGTATGCCGCCATGTTGTACATTATTGCCCGCGTTTGCTTAATTTTCCTTCAAGCTTTTTTGTTATTGATTATCGCATTTTTTCCTATGCGAATTCGTAAAAAGATCTTAGAAACATCGCAGTATTTTTTTACACCGATTATTCAACGCTTGCTTTTCCCTGGCTCTTTACGAGAAAGCTCCTTTGACATTATGACTCATCATCAAAATAATATGCATAAACATTTAGTGATGATCTTTAGTGGTAATAATGAAACACAAGAAGAAATCTATCAGTTATTTGCATCTTATAAACTTGCAAACGGAGAACGGTTATCGCAGGCATCCTGCTCTGTTCTTTCGATTCCATTATGGCCCAAAAGCTCCGAAGATTCTTACAAACACTGTTTTGAAAAAAATATTTCTGACTATTTGCGAGCACAATCTATAGAGCCTGATCAGATTGAGCATCTTGAAATTTTAGGCCACTCTTTAGGTGGTGGCTTAGCTCTTTCTACAGCACCAATCTTAGAAAAAATTTTTTCCAAAGCAGATCTGCTCATCATTTTAGATCGCACATTTACACAATTGAGCGATCCAGCACATAACCTTTATGGGTTTTTTGGAGACATTTTAGAACGCACCTTAGGTCTATTATGGCAGCTGGATAATATACGAACTCTTTTGGCCTTGCAAGACAAATCAAAAATTTATGTGCGCATTTATCAAGTAGAACCTGATCACATTTTAGGTGAAAGAGGGCTATTAAGTGTTGCGCTTCGCAATAAGGTATGGCGTGTAGATTGGCAGATTCATCATACGCATTCACAAAAAGACAATCTGCATACATTGCCATTTGGCGATGTCTTTCCAGATCATGCAGATATCAGGTGATATGAAAAAATCACAGGTATCTCAAAGACTGATGATTTATAACTCTTTGTTGTAAATGAGTCTCTCGCAAGTGATGCTCAGCGTCCTCGATGAGCATCCTCGATGAGCTCTCTTGATCTTTTGAACCAAATAGGCCACAAAAAGAGAGCTGATCATACAGATCATCTCATTAAACACATCCTTGAACGAGAGATGTTTGTTTTTTCTGTACTGACATCGTCTGTATTCACGATAGGCTGGTCATTTAAATTTCCAGAAAATTTGCTGAAAATAGTGATATTTTGAAAGAGCAACAAGCAATTCATATTGTCACAAATCTCTGAGGGCGGAAATGGATCAGGTTGAGTGTGCTGATTATCGCACTCATCATGCGCAATCGGTATATGTTGCACATGATGATCTATTTCCAAACCAAAATTTTTAAGAAAAATATTTTTCACATGATCCTGCAAATTCGGCATAAATATCTTATCAGAAATTCGCTGTACAGACTTAAAAAAGTCCATACATATCAATTTTTTAATTACAATATGCTGCTCATTTAAATTTCCAGAAAATTTTCTGAAAATATCGATATTGCGACGAAACAACACACGATTCACATTGTCATAAATCTCTGAACGCAACAATGCATAAAGTCGAGTGTGTTGATTATTGCACTTATCTGCCAATATTTGCTGATATACGACAGAATCAACCGCTATAAGATAGTCAAAAAAACTCAATACACTCGCAGAATCAGAAGACGTAACAGATATATGTTGCAAATTATGACAAAATCCCAAACAAAATTGTTTAAGAAAGATATTTTGCACATAAAACTGCAAATCCAGCATGTATATCTTCTCAGGAAGTCGCTTTATGAGCTCAAAAAAGTCTCGATATATCAATGTTGAGCTTTTAAATCCTTGATACGCAATAGCTTGTTCTTTTTTTAGAAAAGAATTAAAGATTTTTTGTGTTTCATACAAAAAAGGCCAATGACTTTCGGAAGTGGATATCGCCATCGAAGACGATGAACTGTGCTGATCTTGAACAGACAGATCTTGCAACATGAGCTCTAAAGCTCCCAGATAAGATTGGATCGTGTCTTTCGTATCTTGAGCAGTTTCTTCAAAAGTCATTTCCCATTTTACAAAAATAATGACGTGGTAAATCAATAGCCTGCTTTGTTCATGTTTGAAAACAGCGTCACTCTTTTTGCTGGAATAGATCTGAAGCAAACCGCAAAAAGCATCATATATTTTTCTTGCAGGGCAATCATATGAATAAGCTTGAAAAATTTGGACAAGAGGTATTGTCTTTTTAAGTTGATATTTAATGCCTTTTGAATTGCTCAAAAATTTTAAAAAGCTCGCAGCGACTTTTTGAGAGTAGCTAAATCCAGCATCTTTGCCAGATTGGGTGCAGATTTTCTGATATTCATCGATCAGAGCTCTGCTATTCATAGCAGATATAGCATCAATCTGCGCATGATCATGCGCGAGATCAACGACATTCAAATCAACAACCTCAGAGAAATTGATTTGTATAGATTGCTCTTTATGCGTCTGCCAAGCTGAATTCGAACGAGCACTGGCACTCAAACGAGCAGATTTTAATGCAAAACCATCTCTCTGTAATTGAAATTGATGATTATGAGCCACCGAATGCTTCGTTTTTACCAGATCGCGATCTCGAGACACGAGATACAAGTCGTTATCTGGCTGGAATGTCAAAGATGGTTGTTTTTTTCGCCACGAAATAGGGAGCTGGGTCAAAAAGTATAGGATTATCGCCGAACAGCCAGGAAATTCCTGAACAGCCCAAGCGCAATTAGAAAGAAAGGGGTAAAAATTATAAACGATATCAGAAAACATATGCGACATGATGGGAGAATAAATAGCAATAAAAAAAATAAGAGCCGCATTTATCATGAACGGCTCTACGAAAAGGATAAAAAATTAATCTATATCTTCTGCATATTCTGGTAATTTAGAGGGATCGCGGCGCTTAGAGACTTCTACAAGAGATGAATCGATAGACTCAATGCGTTCTTTAACTTTCTGAGAAGGCTTATAAGTGACCACAAATCTTGCAGAAATAGGCACAGGTTCTTTTGTTTTTGGATTGCGACCTGGACGCTCTTTTTTCTGAGCAGGCTCAAAGTTTCCAAAACCTGAGATACGAACTGGCTGGCTGTCTTCAAGATTTTGAGCGATGACCTCAAAAAATAGCTCTGTAAGCTCAACAGAATCTTTTTTAGAAATTTGGAGTTGCTCAAATAAATCTTGAGCGATATCTGCTTTTGTAATTGCCATGGTATTGTTCCTTCAAAACGTTTTTATTCGATTGAGTTCAATCGACTCCTAAAATTCAGAATAATTTTTATAACCTCTTGATTATTCATCATATGTCATATTTTTTCAAGACTCCTGCAAAAAAATATGACAATAATTTGATATTTTTTATTCCTTCGACTGTTTTTTCAAGAAAACTTGATATTTCTCAGCCAAATGACTCAAAATTTTATCAACAGATTCAACAATCTGATAATCTTCTAATGTTTGGTCAAAGGACTGTAATGCGATACGAATACCTAAATTTGCGGGGCCTTGCTCAGGTTGATAATAATCAAAAATCTTAACATCCTTATAATAAGGACATACCTCTCTGACGAGTTGCAAGATCTTGTGCGCCACAGTTCCAGGGGGCAATTCTAAAGCGAGATCACGATAAATAACAGGATATCTCGACATCTTTTGAAAAACAGGTTTGTTTTTTTGATTCCAACAATCCGCCTCAATTTCAATTAAATATGATGCTGGCCAATCGTACATAGATTGAATATGAGGATGAAGTAAACCCACCCGACCGACAATACGACCTTGTTCATTCAATAAATGCGCACTTAAATCAGGATGCAGTAATGGCTCTTCACTTTGACAGGGCACCCAAAATATCGTCCCTCTCAAACCTAAAGAAGCAACTAATCCTTTAATATCGTAATAAGACCACTCTTGTTGTTTTGCTTTGGAACTCAAAGCAGGCCAAGACTGTTTATGTGTTTTCACTACTGGTAAAGCGGCACTCACAACAATTTTCTGAAAATCTGGATAGGAGCGGTGATAAATGGGTGCTTTTTCAAACACGCCTAAGTGATTTTGATGACGTCTTTGATTATAAGACAACACATCGAGTAATGATGGCCATAAAGACGGTCTCATGATAGCCAGATCTTGATTCAAAGGGTGATCGAGACGAATCAGGTTTTCAATCGCAGACACAAGCTCCGCTTTTTTTTGCGAAATGAAACTGTACGTAACGAGTTCTTGCAAACCACGGCTTAAAAATGCTTGTGTCGGCTTATCATGCAAAGCAATTGTATGCAGAGGGGTAAAAGCCTTTAATGATCCGGAGCGAGAAAGTTTATTCATGCCATAAATACGCAAAAGCTCAGATGTGAAATTTTGCTCTATAGAGAGATCAAAGCGCCAAGATGGTATCTCCCATGAAATCTGATCGTCCTGAATCAGCGCCCCGATGCGCTTAAAATATTCTTCAAAGTGAGCCGCTCCTAAGCTTGTTCCGGCTAAAGCTGAGACCTTTTGAAAAGAAGTTTGAAGAACAGGAGGGCTCCAACTTTGTTCATGTGCCATTTTTGGAGCCCAACACTGTGCCTGAGGATGGATCGATTGGATCATGGCGCAGAAAATTTCAAGCATCTGTTTTTGTCCTTCGCGATCAACACCACGCTCAAAACGCAAGGAAGCATCAGTCACAATACCTAAAGAACGAGCCTGTCTGATCATAGTAGGCTCGAAAAAAGCACTTTCTATATATAAGACACGTGAATCATTTTCAGTTGCGCTTTCTAAAGAACCCATAATGCCAGCTAAACCTAAGCAAACCCCACGTGCAGAACGCATCAATGGTACAGTGCCCTCTAAATTCACTGTTTTCCCATCTAATAACTGTAAGCTCAACGGATCGATAAGATGTTCATACCCAAATTGAATCTTACCTTGTAAAGCTCTTGCATCGAAAGCATGCATTGGCTGCCCAAAAAGAAGCATCAAGTACTGTGCTAAATCCACAGGAGAAAATCGCGGTGTCATACCATGCTTAATTAAAAAACGCTCTAACCAAAAAGGTGACCTTAAACTTGTCGGAATTATGATTTTGGCAACGCCGTACGTCGGTGCAAGTTTTGCATCAATTTCTAACACAATCTCTGCAGGCTCTGTTTCAAATGTCACTTTATAACGTTCGAGAAAAGACTGTCTCAAGATTGAGCTTGAAAAATGTCCTTGAATAGCAAGCGAAGTTTCACGGCACAGACCCACATAGGACAAACAATCGCCTCTATTGGGTCCAATAGATAGCTCAATATAGGTGTCATCAATCTCCCAAGCTTGATCAATATTCAAGCCATTCGGCACCCAAAGCGGCATCTTCAGTGAGGACCATCCTAAACGCTCTGGTGTAGCAAGCTGCCATTCTCCGCTCAAACAATCAACAATATAGCGTGAATCGAGCTCTAAATCGGAAGGTAAAAAAATACGTTCTTGGGTATCTTGAATTAATGCAACTAAGCCATGCTCTGTTCTCTCAAGAGTTTTCGCAATTTTCAAATGATCGCGAAAAGCGCAAGGCTCAATATATCGTTCGACTTCGAGACCATATTGAGTCAAGACTTCTCCTAATTCTCTCGGTGTTAATCCTAAAGGCTGTCCCAAAAGAGCTTGAATCTGATTATAACTCACGATCATATAAGGGCATCTCCTTGAAATTGTTTAAGAAAAGTAAAATCATTATCAAAAAGCATTCTCAGGTCTGGAATTTGATACTTAAGCATCGTTAAACGCTCCACACCGAGACCAAAAGCAAAAGCCTGATACTCTTTAGGGTTGATATTCATAGAAGATAAAACATGCGGGTGCACCAACCCCGATCCCAAAACTTCAAGCCATGTAGAGTGCTTGCAAACAGCGCAGCCCTTTCCGTGGCAGACAACACAAGAAATATCGACCTCTAATGAAGGATCTGTGAAAGGGAAAAACGAGGGTCTAAAGCGTAAAGAAACAGTTTGGCCAAAGAATTCCGATAAAACATCGCTGAGTAATTCTTTTAAATCGAGTAAGGAAACATGCTGATCCACAAGAAGCCCTTCAATTTGATGAAACATAGGAGTATGCGTCAAATCATCATCACGTCGGTATACTCGTCCTGCAGCAATCATTTTAAAAGGTGGCTTTTGATTTTGCCCATATCGAATTTGCACAGGTGATGTATGCGTGCGTAAAAGATGTTCAGGACCACAATAAAAGGTATCATGCATTTGTCTTGCTGGATGATCTGCTGGAATATTCAAAGCTTCAAAATTAAAAAAAGGCGTTTCTATATCTGGTCCCTGCCCAAGATCAAAGCCTCTTTTGAGAAACAAAGCGATCAGATCGCGTTGTGCAATCAGTAATGGATGCTCTATCCCTTGAAAACCAAACTCAAAATGACCCGGCAGCGAGTAATCAGGGCATGATTTTTTTAAAGCCAAATTTGCAATTTCTGCCTCAATTTTGGCCCCCGTTTTCACGCTTAACTCTTCAATCACAAACTTGAGCTCATTGAGATTTTTGGCAGCGTTCTTACGCTGCTCTAAAGGTAAAAGAGCAAGATTTTTTAGAGCTTCTTGAATCGTCCCCTTTTTTCCTAGATAAGAATTTTTGAGAACATGCAGCTCTTGAGGGTTATTCACATGCGCAAATTGTTCGTTAAGGCGTTCCACAGAAGGAAAATCATCCATAAACATGCACCTATCCAAATCATAATGGCACCATCTTAGCATAAATTTAACGAGTCCATCAAAAAATTATCCGCTTAAAATCAAAATCGATCCTATATGGGTTTGTAGAAACATCAATTGCGGGAGCAATGACATGGAACCATGGGCTGCGAAATCTTTGCATGCGAAGAAACAATCACACTCAAAAGGAAACACGACGATGGATTCAAAAAAACAAACGAGCTCTGCCAATACAACCACAGCTCAAGGATCATCTACTACGAAATCAACAGGTTATTTCTCCTGGCCTTTCGGCACGAAGACTCAAGCCTCTCCGAATTTAAGTGAATCAACTGCACGAACATCTACATCAGAAGAAAGACCTGCAGCAGACACATCAGCAACACCTACAGCAACACCTGCAATACCTGCAGACAGTTCAACAGTCACAGCAGAAGAAACATCTACAGCAACACCTACAGCAACACCTGCAACACCTGCAGACAGCTCAACAGTCACATCAGAAGAAGCAGCTGCAGCGACACCTGAGAAAAAAACATCCTTGCTTGGGAGAATATCCAATTTCTTTTTTGGAAAACAATCTCCAAATCCCGAAAGTGATATACCAGCGCCAAAGGAAGAAGCCAATTCAGAAACAAAAGGATTAGACCCATCAGATGGCCCGATGCCAATGGATGATACAGATTCCGTGACAAAGGTACGCAAACCTAAATCTTGGTATTCCTTCTCTTTATTCCCAAGCAAGGTCACTGACTCCGAGGAGGATGCATTGGAAGTCACGGTCACCACTAAATCGCAGAAGCCAAGCTCTCAGAATTATCAAAAACTCTGCACAGAACTTGAAAAAGAAAGCATCACATTAATGCCACTCAGTCCTGCAGGCACAGAACAGCAAAACGCATATACATCGAACTTCATCAATATGATTAATGTCGGAGGCATCAGTGTTGTATGCAACAAAATGTCTTTTTCTTTAAAGTATACGGCCGATCAAAAAGACGAAGTGGTGAGTCCATCAAACAGGGCAGATGAACAGAACGGAGCTACAACCCCACAACCACCTTTTATTCCGAAAGATGAGCGTGCGCGATTAGTAAAATGTTGTTTGACAGTTCTCGAACATTCCACAGTCTCATTTCGAATGGCTTTAAAAAGCGAAAAAGGACTTGCAACGCTCATGAAAGCAATCACCGAAATCTCGACTGCAGCCGAATCTGCAACAAAAACAAATGTGAATTTTGATTTTACAAACCTACAGATCACATTTTCGCCACAGGATGAGAACCTCAAAAAGACTCTAGCAGCGCTGGACAAAGCAAAGAGCGCCTCAAATCCAGAGCAGAGGGCAGAACACCTCAAAAGTGCGCGTGAATCCTATGCAGCTTATCAAAAAGCACAGAACGAGACCGCTTGCAAAACAACAAACACGCCTGATTAAGCGCTGAGCCAGCTCACATAGTACAGGTTTGATAACACAATAAAAAAGCCAGGATTAACCTGGCTTTTTTGATCAAAAAGAAAAAGTATCTTTTTTAAATTTCTAAAGCAGCCTTTGCTTTTGCAATGACAGCATCAAAAGCTACGCTGTCAAACACAGCAAGCTCTGCTAGACTTTTACGATCAAGTGCAATTTCTGCTTTTTTAAGACCAGAAATCAAACGAGAGTACGAAATTCCAGCTTCTCTTGCAGCTGCATTAATACGAACAATCCACAGAGCGCGGAACTGACGTTTTTTCTGTTTACGATCTCTGTAAGCATATTGTCCTGCTTTCCATACAGCTTGGTTAGCTGTTTTAAAACAACGAGAGCGCGCTCCAAAGTATCCTTTGGCTGCTTTCATCACTTTTTTGTGACGACGATGAGTCACAATTCCAGATTTTGTACGAGACATAGTTCAAACTCCTTAAGATTTGATGCAAAGAAGTTCTTTTGCTTTGCAAGCATCACCATGCTGCATATATCCAGCTGCACGCGCCTGACGCTTGGTTTTTTGAGACTTTCCAGTCAACAAGTGTCTGCGATTTGCACGAGTGAACTTCACCAGACCACTTCCGGTGACTTTAAAGCGCTTTGCAGCTGCTTTTTTTGTCTTGAGTTTATAAGCCATAAAAGAAACTCCGCATTGAGATTTATGATGTCGCCTTTGTAGGGGCAGACGATTTGGGTGATAATGATAAGATCATTTGTTTCCCTTCAAGCTTAGGTGGGTGATCCACGTGAGCAGTTCCTTGAGTTGCTTCCAGAATTCTCGCGAATAAAGAATCTGCAAGTTCTTGATGGGCAATTTCTCGTCCTCTAAACTTTAGGGTTACCTTGACCTTATCTCCTTTTTCTAAAAAGCCTATCAGGTTGCGTAGTTTTACCTGAAAGTCTCCTTCATCAGTAACGGGACGAAGCTTAATTTCTTTAAGCTTCGGCGCCTTTTTCTGTGATTTTTTGTTTTTATTTTGCTGGAAGACAAATTTTCCGTAATCCATGATTTTGCAAATCACAGGTGTTGCTTGGCTATTAATTTCAACCAAGCGCATTCCCTGACTCTGGGCAATTGTTAATGCCTGAGCAAATGGCATATCTTCAGAAATTTTTTTCCCGTCTAATCCAATAAGACACACACGGCTTGCTTTAATTTGGTTATCAAGCTTGTGCGGTTTTTCAATTTTCTTAGTAATAGCCATTCTCCTTTTTATAGTTCCTGTGAAATCAAATCTTGCAACTGTGGCACTGTCAGATGATTACGCATCTGACCTTGTCGAGTCCGCAAAGAAATTGTTCCTTGCTCGGCTTCCTGGTCGCCCAGAATAATCAGATAAGGAATTTTTTTCAAAACATGATCTCGGATTTTATACCCAATCTTCTCATTTCTCAAGTCTATTTCCACACGAAATTGATTTTCTTTGAAGATCTTAGCAACTAAAGCAGCATAATCGCGATGTTTTTCAGAAATCGGTAAAATCATAAACTGAATTGGCGCAAATTTAAGAGGCAAATCACCTGCATAATGCTCAAGCAAGATTGCGATAAATCGCTCAATCGAACCCAAAATGGCTCTATGAATCATAACTGGATGCTGTTTTTGTCCCGCAGCATCAATATAATGGGCCTCGAGTCTCATAGGCATAGAAAAATCTAATTGAATAGTACCGAGCTGCCATTTACGATTTAAACAATCTTTCAACTGAAATTCAATTTTTGGTCCATAAAACGCACCCTCGCCTGGTTGGATCTCATAGGCGAGCCCATCCTGCTGCAAAGCTGATGCTAAAGCAGCTTCTGCCTGATCCCACAATTCATCAGAGCCAACTCTTTTTTCTGGCCGTGTAGATAATTTCACGAGAATTTCATCAAATCCAAAATAAGCATAGACTCTTTTTAGCAGGGTATTAAATGAGGAAACTTCAGACTGGATTTGCTCAGGAGTACAAAAAATATGTGCATCATCTTGTGTAAACTGACGCAAACGCATCATACCATGCAAAGCCCCAGAAGGCTCATATCTGTGACAAGACCCAAATTCAGCAAGCCTCAAAGGAAGATCTTTATAACTATGAATTTTTTGTTTAAAAATCTGCACGTGACAAGGACAATTCATTGGTTTAATAGCATAAAAATCATCTTCGATTGAAGTTTGAAACATGTTCTGCGAGAACATAGCCCAGTGTCCTGACTGTTCCCATAAAGAACGATGGACCACCTGAGGTGTTTTGACCTCTAAGTAATCTTCTCCTAAAAAAGTGCGAATTGCATCTTCGACCAAACGATATAAAGTCCATCCTTTCGGATGCCAAAAAATCATGCCCGGTGCTAATGCTTGCATATGAAAGAGTTCCATTTTTTGGCCTAACGCACGATGATCTCTTTTTTGTGCTTCTTCCAAAGCTTTTAAATGACCCTCTAAGGATTCTCGACAGGCAAAACACGTTCCATAAATGCGCTGCAACATTTTATTTTTTTGATCACCCTTCCAATAGGCTCCAGAGATTTTTGTTAATCGAAAATGTTGGAGATAAGCGGTAGATGGAACATGAGGACCTTTGCACAGATCGAGAAACTCTCCCTGAGAATAAGCTGAAATAATGGCATCGCTCTCTAGATTTTCAATAATTTCAACTTTGTACACTTCATTTTTTTGAGAAAAAATTTCGAAAGCTTGCGCTTTTGTGTACTCTACACGCTGCACCGGGAGATTTTCAGCAACGATTTTCTTCATTTCACTTTCGATTTTTTCAAAATCATTTTCACTTAAAGAAACATCGAGATCGATATCATAATAAAAACCGTCTTCTATAACAGGCCCGACAGCCAAACGTGCCTGAGGATACAGCCTGAGAACAGCTTGAGCCATCAAATGAGTACAGGAATGTCTGAGAATCTCTAAACCCTCTACCGAAGAGGTACGAATTGGCAAAGCATTTTCAGGCACAGGGTTAGGCAAACAAGACAAATCGACCATGCGATCATGGATTTTATAAGCAATAACATCGGACAGAGACATAACACACTCACAGGCTGTATAAATTCTTCAAGATATATTAACCCAACCACATCCAAACTCTCAAAGGTTTTTTGACACCAGACCCTTGACCGATTTTTTTTTAAATAGTATGATGATTTCCATAAAACAGGCACGTAGCTCAGTGGTAGAGCATCACCTTGACATGGTGGTGGCCGGTGGTTCGATCCCACTCGTGCCTACCAAAATCTCGATCTTGTCCCTAGTCTGAGGGGCAAAAACTCGCCCTCACTCTTAAAGACATAAACTAAAGAACTTTATTGTCAATCAAATCAAGCATATATTAATCAAAACAGATCGTAGCTGCCCACGCCAGCACAGAGTCATATTCAAAAAACCTCACTCTTTGCCTATTCTCAAAAAAATTTTCAATCGTGGAAAATGAAGCTCAGAAACATGATCCAGAAGCATCTTGGTAGACACAATAAAATATCATTCTTGAGAGCATGCTCGGTTTAAAAACCTCAACGCTTTTTGAGAATGATCACAAAGTGACATAGACCTCTGCTGTTCTTACGAAAAAAAATAGATATTTTTTGCAAAAGCCTGCTTGGGGTCCCAATAAAGAAAAATCCATAAAATCACTCATCCTTCATATAGTGACATGGATTTTGCTTGTGACTATGGTACTCAGCAAATTGATATATCCCAATACAGTCTAGCCAAAATAAGACACAGTCTTGAAAAAACTTCTTTTAGCCCTGAATTGATCAAAAAGAAAACAAAAAACGAAATACTCAAAAAAAACATTAACACTTTCATTTTTATGAATAAAAATATACTAAATAAGGTGTAACGAGAAAAAATAAAGCGAGATTCAGTTCAATGAAATATCTTAATCAATCACACTTGAAAGATTTATGCGGTGGTCACTTAACCTATCTAGACATGTCAATCATCGGTGTCTCTGGTTTGGCAATTGCTAGCGGATTATGGTACTTAGCCCCTCCCTCATTTAAAGACTGTTCTGAAGCAGAATTAAGCGCTCAATTCGACGCTGGATATGACAAAGGCCGACAACCAAGAGAAAAGCATGTTTATATCGAGGGCCCTAAATACATCGCTGGTTTTATTGCCGGCTACGCTTCTATTCAAAGAAAAACAAGGAACTAAGATCATGAAAAAAATATCTTCAAGCCAAATCAGTCATATCTATGGATCTGTTGCTTTTCATAATCTTTGTGCAACCTCAATCGGTTTTGGAGTCGGCCTATGGGCGTTACCACATGCATACACGATACTCAAAAATGCATATGCCTCTTCAGCAGCATACCAGAAAGGATACGCACAGGGCTATCAAGCAGCGCCTGTTACGACAATCACATTGGAAAAATCTTTTTCTCATGGATTCTATACTGGACAAGATCTAGCGGAAATAGAAAGGCGTCAACGCTTAAACATTCAACAGTCCTATATCAGCTTTTCCCCAGCAGAACAGCCTATGCAATCTGGCTAAAAACACCGATTGGCATTGCATCAAATGATCATGCTCAGAGACTCTAGATATAGACCATCAGATTGACACTGAAGAATTCGTAGGAGTCTTGTAAAATTGGCATCAGTTTTTCAAACTTGAGGTGATAATCTCACAAGAATATCACCTGAGTGATGAAAAATTTTATGCTCAAAAATGCAAAATAAAGCAATTGCATGCGCATGTAACAGAAAAGAATCATCCCAAAAAGACCCTCTCAATTATGCTATGGGCGTCTATTTCTCATACTCTCACTGAAAATTCACAAAAAGAGGTCAAAAGGATAATCTCTCTTTTTATGGTCAAAAAATAAACACGATTGTTTTTTTAAGATTTGTTTTTAATATGTATTTAAATGGTTTTTTATTCTCAACATCGTTTTCAGCTGGGCTTTTTGAAACTTGTCAAATGCTGCGATTCACCTTATTCTTAATTAAGAGCGCAAAATCGACAAGAAGGTTGATGATGAAAAGCACAGCAGAACTAACGATTATGTTACTATCTTGGGCCCCTATTTTAGGAGCTTGGTCCTGTGTTTATGCCAAAGACAATACTCCATTCTCACTCTCTTTTTTAAATATTTCCCCAAACCCTTCCGTTCTCGGAGAGGAAGTCGCATTAAATTTTCGTGGCCATCTTTTTGAAAAAACCCACGTGATCGTTTTAAGCTCATGTAGAATAAATAATTTTTCACAGCCTTTGCATTTTTTAGACTCTCAAGTCACCGCAGAATGGAATCAAACAGCACTTTTAGAATTTGAACCTGCAAGAACACAAGATCTACAAGTGTATGTTGGAGCGGGATATAGTCTCAAGCGCTATGCGTTTTCTTCACATTTTGGAGAAAGACTCTTTGAATCTATTTCACCTTCAGCTTTACTGCCGATTACATTTGCTTATTCGCGAGAAAATCGCTTTGGTTCAAAAAACACATTTTTAAAAATAGAGTATGAATTTGATGGAGAAGGAGTCATGAAAAACTCTTCACTCCTACATCAAATTGGCTGGTATAAAAATGTCAATCACGATTTTTACTGTTTGCTTTCTTTAAAAGAAATGCTCTATTACCAAAATATCATCGATCAAAATAGTGCTTTTCAAGCTTATCAGATAGGATTGAGCTTCGAACATCGTTCGCATTAATCGCTCCTGGATCACGTAAAATTTTACAAAATTGACAAATTTCTCCCATAAATGATACTGTATCAGAAGTTTTGGGCTGACCAGATGTGCGTTTTCAAGGTAAAAACAGCTGAACAGCCTCTTATTTTTTTATAGAACAAGATCTTTCTTATATGAACACATCCTTTTTCTCAAAAATTTGTACCTTTCTTGTATTGAGTCATTCTCTCCTCGCTCAAGGGTTTTTCGATGAAACATCTTTTGGAATAGGAATGACCCATAATCATTTCAGAGAAAGAGCGCTCCAAAATAGCTCTCAAACAACCGGTGATTTTATTGCGAAACATTATCGCTCTTCTAGTCCAGCCTTACACCTCTCTGGAGAAAAAATCTGGAATAACGAGTGGTCTATGAGAATGACTTTTGATGGTAGCTATGATAGCGGATGCGAATCAGAAAATGTTGTAGGTAATGGCAGATTCACTTTTGAAGCACATTCCTACAATGCAGAATCACGTCTTATAGGACTTTATCAAACCGACCCTCATCACAAAATCAAAATCGGACTTGGGATAGGGGTCGGATGTTTTGGTCTGATAACACACGATGGTTTTCGTACACCCTATACTCACTATGGACATCTGATCGCTCCCATTTTACACATGGAACAAGACTATCAATGGCTTTCTATTCCTGCCAAATGGAGTGCGCAAGTCAGCGGAGTTGATTTTTACTATTTTTCTGGTTTTAGTTACACTCTTGATAATCAAATCGTTTTTTATCACTCTGAAAATATAGACCAAGCCATCCATATTCAATATAACTACTGGGATTTAAACTTAGGACGCATGAGAAATCGCAATTGGATGAGTGATTATCACGCGTTAAGCTGGCTATTAGAGATAAAATTTCGCTAGGCAGTATTGAAATAGATCATCGCTTTCAGCACAAGTTTAAAAAATCGCATATCTAGAAAAAGACTTGATTTTAATAGTAAACAACCGTATTGTAGATGAGAGTTAGGAACGCTTGGCAATCGCGCTCTCTCTTTATCGAGAGAGTGAGGAAAGTCCGGGCTCCATAGAGCAAGATGCCAGATAACATCTGGGCAGAGTAATCTGACGGACAGTGCCACAGAAAACAGACCGCTTAAAAGCGCTACGATGCATTTTTGAGTAAGGGTGAAAAGGTGCGGTAAGAGCGCACCGCTTTTTTGGAAACACAAAAGGCAGGGTAAACCCCATCTGGAGCAAGACCAAATAGGAATTTGATAATGTGGCTCGCATTAAATTCGGGTAGGTTGCTTGAGTGCTGTGGTGACACAGCTCCTAGAGAAATGATTGCCCTTCGACAGAACCCGGCTTATAAGCGCTCCTAATCTTTTTATATTTTTTTACAATCTTGATGAGTCCGAGTCTGACCTATGATCTCTTTATCCCCCTTACATATCCCTGTTTTTCATCAAGAAGTTTTTGATTATTGGGGTGGACTCATCAATGGGCATTACCTCGATGCAACCTTTGGACGTGGCGGGCACAGTGCACTTTTTCAAAATCGCTACCCTCAGACCTCCCTTTCTGTCTGCGATTGCGATCAAGATGCTATCAACAGCGAAGTTGCAAACAGTCTTAAACTCCAAACCAAAGTGTGTACCAATTACAGCTTGTTAAATGAATATTTTGCCTCTTCGTCTTTTGATGGAATCTTAGCAGATTTAGGTATTTGCTCAGCGCAGTTAGATAATCCACAACGTGGTCTTTCATTCCAAGCCGAAGGTCCTTTAGATATGCGTTTAAATCAAAATGACCGCTTTTCTTTAAAAGAACTGATTAAAAGAGCTACGGCTGCTGAGCTTGCAGATATTATCTATATGTATGGAGAAGAAAAACGCTCTCGCCCAATTGCAACCGCAATCAAAACCTCTTTTGAGGCTGGACAACTCAAAACAACCCAAGACTTAGTACGCTGTATTACAAAAATTGTTCCTTTTCGCAAAGGCGAAAAGCATCCGGCAACCCGCACCTTTCAGGCTTTACGCATTGCAGTCAATCAGGAAATCGCACATTTAAAGAGGTTTTTAAGGCAAACCGTACCTCTGTTGCTCAAAGAAAACGGTTATATCATTCTCATATCTTTTCATTCTTTGGAATATTCTTTAATTAAAGAAACCTATCAAGATCCATTACTACAAGCTTCTTTTGAAACACAAGGATTTGAAATCAAAAAAATGATTCACCCTCTTTCCCCTACAGAATTAGAAAAAGAACAGAATCCTCGCGCACGCAGTGCTCGTCTCCATGTCTATCAAAAAAAGCTTTTAGCTTAGATCAAAGACAAAATCTTTCTCAGCAACCACACAAGGACTTTCCTAAAAACAGACCTACATACACAGCTCTATTCTGAAAGATTATAAAATAGATATATGACTCATCAATGAAGCAATATAAAAAATCTGTGTCAAAAGTCTGTATCCATACATCTTCTCACTAACATGATTTTAATTTTTGCAAAAAAAATAAGTGATCAATGCGTCTTCTTTACGATAGCAAGCGCAAAATCAAAAAACAGCACTTGTTCAATTCAGATATCAACCATAATACGCTACTGAACACACTGAAATCATGATTCAGTGATCAGAAAGCTCTCCCCATCAGTTTAGCAATCAAATCGTATTATTGATATTTATGTTATGGAAGGCTCTTTGCGCATCCATGCATGACTCGCTATCATCTTCAATAGATTCACCGTCAACCCCGAAGAAGAGTCCCCTTTGTCCCCTTTCTGTATTTGGGTCGTTCGATCGCCGTACCTGAGGTGTCTGCTGCATCTCGGTACAGCTCTGATTTTTCTGCTCTAAGAGTTGATTGAGCTGTTGCTGAATCTCATGAAGCGAGGACCGAAGGTTGCTGACCTCTTGCTGGATTTGATCAGTCGCGATTGTCTGCATAAGGGATGTCACTCTCAGCAGTGTGTAGACCACGGACGGTATGCCTTCATCTTTTTCGAACTGGAGTGCATGTTTTGCCACATCTGTACAGAAATCATCATTTAAATAAGGATGAGGAGCAGCTGAATGAGATGATATTGGAAAGTATTGAGTGCACAGACGCTGTACCTCGATTGTGCCCTGCGAGTCTGTAGCTAACTTGTGATCATCTTGAATACTGGGCGTATCAGAAAGAAGTGCGTTCTTCTGCACCGTCTTGTAAGACTCTTGCTTTGTTCGTGTGTGTTGTGGGCTTGGTGTGAGCTTGACTACGGGAGATGGAGTTGTCGCAAACATCTTATACAAGATATATCCAATCACAAGAATGGCTACTCCAAGCAAAAAACCCCAAATTGTGATCCCTGCGAGGGCATTGAAAGCTATCTCGATTTTCGCGAAAAACGCAGTCATTGTCATAATAAACACCTCTTTTTAGAAAGCAAACAATCAATCTGGAACTCAACTATTTGTATTTTATCATAATTCTTATTCGCATCCAATGAAATAGACTTCAATAAATGACTTTTTTTGACCAAAGATCATCTCGATACCTTTGTGTCTCTATCGCAATTCCATTCACAATCAACAACTCAACTTGAAATAGCCTATGACTTTTTTTCACTCTGTCTCGATGAAAGCACAAATGAAAATCTCACTTCCTGCTCATCAATAGAATGAAAGTTATTTTTTAGTATGTAGGTACTATCATCATTTTCTCCAGAGCTCATCTGAGAAATGTCTACGATTGAAAAACAAGATATTTAGCAAAAATTCCCACTCAGCCTTTGTATTATCAGGTGAAACAAAATCCTTTGGGACGGAGGCTGCAAAGTACACAGAGAGAGTCTCTCAACTAGGTCAATTTAAACACCCTAAAAAGGCTCTTTTTACTCAAACGATCTCAAAAACGCATAAATAAAAAGTCATTCTAAAAAAAGAAGAGCTTTGAATAGACAAGCAAAGATCGCTACAATTGATGATATATCGCACGATATCACAAGGATACACGCCCATATATCAGGACAATCTGACAAGTGTCAATTCTCAATCAGACCAATTCAATCGCACTGGCACACGCTCTTGGCACTATGATGGTCATAATTGTCTCTGCATGCGAAGCATACTTCATGTGTCGCGATTTGAGCCTAATAATCTTTTTGAGCCGCTTTGGATTCTGAAGATCTTTGAATTGGGTTTTGAGTGAATCGAATATATCTTTTAGATATGGAAACTTTTCTTCCAATCAAGTGAGACAATCAAGGTATGATTGATCCAGCTTCGCAAAATTGGAATCTTTTGCGAAAATCTACCTATCAGAAGTTCTGCGTCTTTTGATAATGATAAACTGAACACACAATAAACCGCTCAGCTGATGATATGATCGTATACTGCACCACATCCAGAAATCGCAAGACTGCTTGTCCTGCCGTATCAGAAAGTGGAAGTGAGAAAAAACCGAGTTCTTTGTGCCAAATTATATCCATTTTTCCTTTTGGACTTTCTCCTTCTGTGGGATCTTGTGAAAACACTCAAGGAATCGATGAGATATCAAAGAATAAAACCCCTTGCAAAAACAGAAGGCCTATTATACCTGGTGTGCAACTGAAAGATCTGAAAAAGTTCTTGGGAAGCGAAAATGACTCAAAATACAAATTCGATTGCTACATTCTGCACAATCGATTCACATTTGAATGTCACTGAGGAAACGCAGATTTTTCTTTGCCATGAAAAATTTAATACAAAATCAAGATCAAAATTGAGATTCATTGTCTGTGCATTTATAGCAAATCAACCTCAGCGATATCATATTTTACACGAATCTCATATTTGTATGACATCCAGCCATTCAAAAGACTTCCAAACTGATAGTGCGAAAATAAAAAAGCCTTTCTTTTTCAAGAAAGGCTTCAGACTCAATATCGATATCGATGCGCTTTGCAAAGACTATTTATTCAATTCAACTCAATTAAACTGTAAGTGAACTTCTGCCTGATGAAGTTTCTGTTTGAGGGTTTGGTGTATCGGCTGTATCGGTTGGTTGGCTTTCAACTGACTCTTGACCTTTGCCTACTTCTACTCCAACGTTTTCGACGCTTGCTGGTGTTGTTTTCGACAAGTCAACTGATAAGACCTCATCTGATGCTGCTTTTTGGCTTTCCAGTGCTTGTAGGCGGTTTTCGAAGGCGCTGAGGCGGGTTTCAAAAACAAATAATTTCTCTTCCAATACCAATACTTGGACTAATGTGTTTCGGACTGTGTCTATGATGCGCTGCATGAAGCCTGTCTGCTCATTTTCTGCATGATTTTGATCTGCATCTTCTGCAGGCACCATCACAAATGCATTACTTTTTGATGGTACTACTTCTGGAATTGCTACTTCTGGCTGTTGTCCGAACAAATCCTCTACTGTAACCTTTGATTCTTTTGAGGAAAACAAACCTGCGACAAAATTCACAACAATACCAAGTGTATAATCGTATACTGTTTTCAAAGCAGAAACGACTAAACCAATTGTATAGTTATATAAGAAAGAACCCACTTTAGACAAGAAACTTTTCTCGCTAACAGATCCTTCTTCTTCTTTTGAGGAAAACAAACCTGCGACAAAATTCACAACAATACCAAGTGTATAATCGTATACTGTTTTCAAGGCAGAGACGACCAAACCAATTGTATAGTTATATAAGAAAGAACCCACTTTAGACAAGAAACTTTTTTCTTTAAAATCAGGTTTGTCTTCAGATGATGGATCTCCTGCTGTTGACGATGTTGCCTCTACAGTTTTTTCCATTTTTGCAGATGACTTAAAAAACCAAGAATAAGTCATATATCCCAAAGCAGCGCTGGTAACGACAGCAAGACCAGTCATCATTGCCGGGGTACTGAGTGCCGCCAAAACTTGTGCGGAAATTGCGGAAATGGTCATAATTAAAATCCTCTTTGTGTGTATCAATTTTTTGAACCAATACTTAAGAATCTATCTTAGTTTCTTTTTCTAGTCAATAACATAATTGAAAAATTACAAAAAAAAACACAAGATTAACTAAAAAATTCATCATAGCAATATCTTCAAATGATAAAGATTTTTTTCAAAATAATACGATTATATTTTCACAAATCATCTAAAATCACTTTTCATTTGCTCAATTTCAAAAAATTCGATTTTCAAGCCCATTATCTCTGCACTTTTCATACTGAATCTAGATCTTTACTACTCTCAATTCAATATGCGCGATCGTGTACTTATTAGGCACACTCATGATCTGTATCTATGGTTCTGTGCTCCGATTGACTTATCAAATATGATGATCGACGGCTTTTTTACGCTGCAATCTGCCCGCGTCATAGAGGAACTCGAATTCAAAAAACTGTGTTTCACAACGAATGTGATTCTCTTATCTTCGTCTGCAATACCAGCTCCTTCCTATCGTCTATCTAAAGCACACTTCTTTCAAAGGAGTATGGTTTATCAAGCAGCTTGAACATCGATCGCGCATATTGTCTTATTTGAAAAAATTCTGTTTCAAACGGCCAAAGGATTCGCATATCATATTTATTACAAATGCATATTACAGCCTGCAGAAATATCTCAATCATGTCTACGATCCGATCTGCTATCTCTTTATCCTGCTCTAATGAAGTGCTGTGTATTTGATATAAAGTTTCAGAATAGTTTAAAGTGCTTCACGCATCTCTATTTTCGCTATACATTTCCGAGAAACTATGGAGCTAATCAGCAGGGCCTCTCCTTCGATGAACAAGGGTCGCAATTTTAGCACTGCTCTCGTTTTGCGCACGACGTCTGCTGCGGGTCAAAGATCGGAACGAACTATCTATCTCGTTTATTCTGTATTGGATATTTTGAAGGAATGAGTGCTTTACGTGCGCACTTTGCGTTTCCTGCAATTGTGATACTGATGCTTTCTTTTGTCTCAACCTCTTGTTCTGCGCTTTGATTGGCATTGAATGACTCTTTTTGATCAGGTTGCGACGTTGCCATGTCTTGTGTTGTGTCTGTTGTGTTAACAAACATGGAATAAGTGATATATCCCAAAATAGAAACACCTGTAACAGCAATCCCTATCATTCCCACCGGAGTGCTTAAAACTGTTCAAATGAATGTGAACAATGCAGAAATCGTCATAATACACATCCTCTTCACATTAAACAATCACTAATATTTACAAGTCTCATTGCATGAAATTTATTCTAAAAAATCAATAGACTTCATCGGTACAATCAAGAACACACCAAAACACTTTATCATTATGCAATCCTCATTTTCACTCCCATGCATCATTGCATAAAAAAAGCCTTTCTTTTGCAAGAAAGGCTCTTAGGCTTTCAATCTGTACTTGCACCGTGTGCATAATGAGATTGTCTTGTATCATTAGTTCCCTGGCCCTTGCTTGTGCATGCTCGTTTGCACTGTATTGTCGCTTGAGAGACTCGATGTTTCTACTGCCACAGTCTGATTGGGCGAGAATAGCACATGTGTGCTGTTGACCCCTGTGAGTTGAGATGCGTCTGGCTGGTTTGCTGGCTCGTCTGTTTGTGTTACTGGCTGGACTGTTGATTGAGCTTGTTGATCTCCATTCGAAGCTGCAAGCTTGTCATTAAACCAAGATAAGGCATCTTCCCATATGGGTTTGAGATTCATCAAGACTGAACATGTGGCTCCATCTATTTTTTCGTCTTCAAGAAGACTGGAGCACTCTTGATATAATCGATTGGTTTTTCCGAATAATCCGAGTAGAGATACCTTCCGCTGTGCTAGTTCAGCGTTTTCTTTTTCTAGCGTTTCTAGCTGCAATAGTGCCCCTTTTAGTTCATTATTAAGCTGAACAAACGTGTTTTTGAATTTCGACTTCTGTGTCTCGAGTGTATTATTTTGTTCTGTGAGTGCACTATTTGTTTCTTTCAAAGTCTTATTCGCAGCCTCAAGCATCTGATAGTCTTCTTGCAATTGAGCTAGAGACTGTTTGTCTGTTGTGGGGTCTGTGAAAAACCATCCGGCTGTCCACTCATATGCAAAGCTTGAGATACTGAATAAAAAGCCTCGTGCTGCTTCTATTGTGTCTGTTGTGTCTGTTGTGTTAGCAAACATGGAATAAGTGATATATCCCAAAATAGAAACACCTGTAACAGCAATCCCTATCATTCCCACCGGAGTGCTTAAAACTCTTAAAAAAGCTGCGAGATCGGCAGCATAAAAACCAGCACTGACAAAAAAAACCTGGGAAAAAAGAAAACAGCTCCAAGAGAATACCATCTCGATAAGGGCTTGATACGAGGCTGGATCTAGGCTTTTTCTGTCTTCAAGCGTGAAACTCTTTCCTAAACAGTTAAACAATGGCTCGGTTTTCTTGAGCACTTCGGCTAGAGCGTCCAGCCGCGGTGCTAGTTCATCATTTTCTTTTTTGAGAGATTCGATTTCTTGACATGTCGTTGCTAGTTTTTCTTGTACCTCTGTAACCCTTTGTTCGAGTGTAGAGTTCTCCTGCTCGAGTGCAGCATTTTTTTCTCCCAAAGTCCTATTCGCATTCTCAAGCATCTGA
>JACCDZ010433491.1_pt1 | contig 97077 bp, 102 predicted proteins | sample 7449551 | NCBI WGS metagenome assembly JACCDZ01 (sample SAMN15323452, study PRJNA562643) | freshwater metagenome | isolation source: river surface water | place: USA:Blue River Watershed | collected 2017-08-18
ATGGCAGCCAATAGTTTACCACCGAGGTAATTATAACCAAAAGGTTGACTTGGTACAATAACAAAACCCATCATTGCAGAATCGTTGAATCGTTTAGCACCTTCAGGAGTCTGTGTAAAGACTTGTCCAAGCATTTCATTACGAGGTCTACAGTTGATTACTGGTGAACCCAAACGAATGAATCCTACGTACTTTCCAGTATTCTTCTCTCTAACTGCCACTTTGATATTACGACCAACAGGTGCAATATTAATATGTGATGAGGTAATACTCAACATTGATTCCCACGATTCAGATGGTATTTCTACCACTTCTAAATCCATATCATTAGGATGCATAGAGAAATCGGAGAACAAATCATCTTCAATTGGAAATATACCTTGTGGTATTTCTGATAACGAGTTTAACTTTTGATCTCGCATATATTCATCAATACGATCAAAGTTACTGAAATAGTCATGAAATGCCTTGGCACAAACCAAGGCATCTTCTTTAGTCAACATCATACTTTAAACCCATTAAAAGATTTTTTACCAAAACTAGATTGTCGCTCACGTTCACCAAATGAATTTAAAGGTTTGTCATCTTGGCCAGAATCAGCAATACCATCTTGTGCAGATTGTTCAACATCATACAATCTCATCTTTGCTCTATCGATACCAAGAGTAAAACGTTTGAATGTTGTTGGATCATTATAACGATTCTTCAACTGCTTAATCATAATTTGATTCATAGATTCCATCTGTTCAGATGAAACCAAAGCAAACATCAAATCGGCGGTAGCAGGGAGTCCGAACGATTCACTTGTATCTTCGAGTCCTGGATCTGTGCTTGTGTAACCACTTCTTGTGGTCTGCGTTGCTGAAACAACTGGGACGTTGAACTCAACTGCAAGTCCACGTAGTTCCTCAGCAATTGCCTTGACATAGGTATAGGAATTAATAGAAGCCCCAGGTTTAATACGAGAAGAGCAACAGATGTTAAGATAATCAATAAAGATGATATCAGGTACAAAACTACGTTTGAGATTAAGTTCATTTAATAAAGTCCTAAAGTGAACAGCCGATGCTGAGGCTGTTGGATATTCTTTAATAATAAGTTTACCTGTAGTCTTACTTCTTATACGTTCAACTTTCTTGTCATACATATCTTTCGATAAATTAACCAACTCATCAATAGTTACATTCAAAAGGTTTGCATCTATTCGTTCGGCAATTTTTTCTTCTGACATTTCCATTGTGATATAGAGAACGTTACGACCTTGTGACATAGCACCAGCGGCAACGTGACACATAAAAAGAGACTTACCAACGCCAGTCCCAGCCAAAGCGATATTGAGAGTCTTGTTAGGTAAACCACCTTTTGTAATCTTGTTAAGGTATTCCAAGTCGAACGGTATTCGTTCTTCTTTTCTGTGGTAAAATTCGTATCGTGCATCTGAGTTCTCTAAGTAATCGTGGCCAACATTCGTATCAAAACCTACAGCCAGTGAGTCAGCCAATATCTGGGGTATCGCACCCTTGTCTTGTGTTTTATTCTTTCCATCGAGAATAGAAATAGCTTCCAAGACAGCATTATAAACAGCTTTCTCTTGGCAAAATGCCTCGGATTTGTCGATGAGCCAAGCGATTTTGGTTTCATCCTTTGAAGTCTTTTCAATTTCTTGTAGATATGTTTGACATTGCGTAACTTCGTCAGATGAAAGATTTTTCTTTTCTTGCACGGCAAGTACAACAGCTTCAATCGTTGGTGTACTGTTGTACGTAGATATGAATGATGATATTTCATTAAACAGAGTTCTTTCTATTCTATCTGAAAAATATTCTGCTTTTAAAAATGGTAAAACTTTTCTGAGATATTCTTCATTATAGATCAGATTCTTTAGTATCGTTTGTTCCAGTCTCATCAATTATTTCCTGTTCCATATTGTTGGACATTAATTGTACCAACAGATCACCAATATAATTTTTAAAATCCAAATCCTTCTCCAACTTCTTAGGTTTGATTGTGGATTCTAACACATCAAATGCAAAAAGTAAATGCATCTGTTCATCTTTTTCTTCAAACTTCACCTTACCATATTTAAATGTGGTGTCTTTGTATGGACCATCCAATAATTTAATATGTACAGTTTGTGCGTCATCTTTAGGATAGATGAAACAATAATCTATACCTTCTGTCATTCTTCTATTCCTTCCTCATGCAATTTCTTTTGATCGAATTTCTTTTCTTGTATTGTTCTCTCACCAATTGATTTGCGTGGATTCATACACATAAAACAATTAGGATTACCACAATTGAATAGATGCCTCTTGTGTAATTTGTGTGGTTCTTTAACTTCGATTCCAAACTCTTTGGCCAATTTAATTTCTTTTTCTACTTTCACTTCTTTTTGGTGAATACGTTTAGAATGTTTTATTTTGGCTTCTTCATCCATTTTAGGTTCCATTCATAGTTTCAACTTCAAAGGCTTCAGCAACATCACTTTGAATAATACTACCAGAAGCGATTTGATATTTGTTTACAATATATTCTTGGAATGATTTTTGTTTTAGTATTGGTAACCAAAACTCTTTTGTGTCTGTTTCTTTGATACGATATTTCTTTTCTTCATATACACCATCTTCATCACGTTTAGAATACCAACCATTACTAGGTTTAATTACATGACCACTTTCGAGTGCAATATCAAGTAGACCAGACCACTTACTAATGCCACCGTCAAAAGATACAGAAACAGGTATCTTAGACTTTTCTTTGACGTATCTAGACTTTTCGACATTGATGATAAAATTATAGCCAACAATTTCTGTCCCTTCTTTCTCTTGTTGACGGCCAAGAATAAAAATATTATCTGCTGAATAGTATGAACCTGTACCACCGCCAACGATGTCTTTAGGGAACATACCAATTTCTTTGTATGTATGATTAACAACAATCATGGGAATATCTTTCATAGTCAGATGTGGTGTTACCATTCTGAATAACGATTTAACTTGTTTAGCACGTGACATGTCAGCCACAGATTTACCTTCAAGTGCATCATCAACTTCTTTCTTAGATGCTAAGTTACCAATAGAATCGATAACAATAATCAGTTTATCATTTCGTTCTAAACTAGTTAATTGTTGCATTACGTCAAATTTTAACTGTTCAATATCAGTAAGAGGAGTATGAAGGACACGATCTGTGTCGATGCCAAAGGAATCAAAATAAGACTGAGGAGTGCCAAACTCTGAGTCATAGAATAATAGTGCTGCTTCAGGATATTTGTCAAGATATGATTTCGCCATTAAAAGTGAAAAGGCAGTCTTAAAATGTTTTGATGGACCTGCCCACATTGTAAGACCAGGTGTCAATCCGCCATCCAATCGACCAGATAAGGCCACATTAATAATAGGAATGGATGTTGGGATCATGTCTTTGTCCGTAAAGAACTTAGACTTAGAAAGAATAGCTGATTCTTTAATACTACTATTCTTTTTAATTTTATCAAGAATACTCATTTTTTGTCCTTAAAGGTTGGTATTTCATAAGGTGCAGATTCTTTTTCTCTGAAAGCAAATGCTGCATCATAATCATACTTAGGTTCAATTGTTTTCACTGATACACCAGGTGATTTTGTTTCCACAGGTTCATCATAATTCGGTTCATGATATATTTCCACTTTACGTTGTGGAACTTCTTCCATATTGGTAATATTTTCTTTCTCAATCTGAACTATTTCTTCCACTGGTTCAGGTTTCTTTTTTAAGGTAGATATTCTTTCTTCCACTCTTTCTTTAAATACATCAAGTGGATTCTTTTTCTTTTCTTCATCTTCCTGTTCTTTCATTGTCATGTTACCTGCTATCAATAATAACACAGCTAGCGGGTCAAACACAAGCATAATTAAAATGATTACCAGTCTTACGGCCTTATCAATAATATCCCTATCACTACTGCCATAAATTAATTCGGCTACATATTTAATCGGGCCAAAATCCGACTCACTCTTGCGTAACTCATTCTGGATCGGCGCTTTTTCTTCTGTGATCTTAACGATTTCTTTTTGCGACCCCGCAATCTCATCATTAAGGCGACTGCGTTCTTTCTGTTGAGCTTTGCGTATTTGGACCGATCTTTCAGCTCCCTTCGAGTCTTCCGTTCGTGCCATGACCTGATCCACAGCCGCATCAAGCTGTTTAATTGCCAACTTGTTTGCATCTATATTCTCCTTTAACGTTTTTATCTTATCATCATACATGGCCACCTTATCTGCAATAGGACCAATCATTGTAGATTGCTCTAAGTGAGATTTGGAAAGATAACCAAAGATACCCATTGATGTAATCAACATAAGAATGATTACTGCAACAGTAAGATATGATTTTAATAGAAAAGGTATTTTTCTCCAGTTTCTATATAGCCAAGACGTTGTAACCACTTTGGCAAATTCTAAACTAGAACCCATAAACACTACAGGCCAAAATGCACCGACAAATATCGATGCAAGACCTATGATAGAATAATATGCAGCAATACCAGAAAGCAGTAGTGCTGAAAAGAATGTCAAGTAAACCATTTTAAAAGAAGTCCTCTAATGAAAAGTTTTTCTCTGTAGTCCAACCCATACAATCCAATACGACTTTAATTGGTTCAACAAATGTTTTGTCGAACTGTGTATCGTAATCTATGTAATTCTGTAAATTGAATTCAACAGGTAATCTACTAGGAAAAGAAATAACCATATCTTTGAAATGATTTGGTAATTTCAGATAAGTGAATTTAAGTTTTTCACCTTCTTGAATTAATGGATACTTTTTTGTTAGATCCATTTGTTTCAGGAAATGATTATATAATATGGCACCCTTTACATGAATCGGTGTGCCTTTCTTATACAATGTTGCTGCATCATAATAGGTAGCCAGTCCATTACATCCACGTGGAAAAGAAATCTCCTCAACTGGTAACTTATTAAATTCTTTACGGAAGTTATCGATGAATTCATGTAAGTCATCTTGAGTTCCACTTACCATGATCTTAATTGCTTGTTTCATCTTCTCACGTATTACTGCTGGCGTAGATGATTTAACCATTTCTAAACCCATGACTTTCATCTTAGGTTCAGCATACTGCACACCTTCATTATTGTACACGTTCAAGATATAACGCTTCTTGGCAGTCCAGATACCTTTATCTGAAAGGCCTTCACGTTTCATTTGCATTTTTTGTTCGTATGCGTGGACATACGTAGCAAGCTCCTGATAACTCTCATCAATATACGGTTGTATTTTATCTTCACAGACACGGTCCATGAATTCGATAACTTTGGATCCAGAGATCGATAACTTGCCGTTCTGACCATACACTTTATTAACAAGTGGACCAAGTTTGAGATAAATCGAATCTGTGTCTGAGGCGATAACATAATCTTCTTCTGTCTTTAATATTTTATTTAAATAATCGTTTAATTTTTGTTCAATCCAACGGATAGACAACTGGCCAGCAGTAGTAACACCCAAGGCCATTCTGAGGTCGTAGAACCTAAAGTATTGAGAACCAAGAGCACCGTAAGCGCTGTTAAGAGAAACTTTCTTCGCCAACTGTAAGTTGTTATAACGGGCAATTCTTTTTTCGATGTCGTATTTTTTTGATTCGTCTTTTTCATTTTCATATTCTTGTTGTGCAGTCAACATTAATTTCTTAAACTTCTTACGATCTTCATACATTTCTTCCATCATACTTGGTAAGAAACCACGAACATCTGTTCTGAAGAATTGACCATTTGGTGTCAGTGTAACATTAACAAGTCCTGATGTGTCTACCTTCTTCTTTAATAAATCATCAACTGTAACACGTGAGGAAATAACTTTACGCATTTCATCTGTATAATCTTCCGGTTCAACCAATGTCTCTGGTGAGATATTGTATTGCATGATAAGATGTGGATATAGACTATTCAAGTCAAATGATGCAACCCAATCATGTAAACCTTTTTGTACTTCTTTTACATATGCACCTTCAAATGCCGAATCTTTGCTTTGATGACTACGTGGTGGAACGATGATATTCTTCTCATACAAATATGCATAAGTTAAAGAGTCCCACATACGAGTTTGTGCAAACACATCCTCAAAATTACACTTAGTATCATAACCAAGAGTTAAGGCCATCTCAACCAGTTTAAGTTTATCTTCCAATCGCATAACAAGTCTAACGTCTTTGATGTTATACTCAATAAACTTTTGATGATCCAATCGATATAATGCATGTAGATTATCATACTCATCATAAGATAATTTACCTTCACCTAGTTCTATTTGTGCAATATTATCTAGGCGATATGATTCTTGCGATTTACCACCAGGTGCATACCATTTGTATAGTTCAATATAATCAAGTGATGATACACCGACCAAAGTATAATCAATCATTTGTCGATGATTAACATTCACTTTGCGTTCAGTAATAAAGTTCCAAGGCGACAAGGCCTTGGTTGGTTGTTCACCAAGTATTCTAGTGAAACGATTTACGAGATATGGAATATCAAAGAACTTGGTGTTCCAACCAGTAACAACATCAGGACATTCGGCCTTCCATAATTCTAAGAATTGTTTGCAAAGAGAATATTCATCTCGGCACTTAACATAAGTAACATTCGATGTATCATTCTCTTTGTCTTTTTCTTTATCATAATCACCACAGGCAAACACCCATGTTTTGCCATTCAGATATTCAATACAAATGGCAGTGATGGGTTCGTTTGCTTCATATGGGTCTGGGAAACCATTTTCAGAACCAACTTCAATATCTATAAACGCAACAGAGATTTTATCTTGGTCATAATCAACCATGCCTCTATACTGTTCAGCAATAAAGGCATATTCAAATCTATTTTGACCATAGATTTTCGGTGCGCCAGGTAAATCCTCAAATTGCTTTAAGAATTCCCTAGCTTGCTTGATGTCATCAAATTTTTTCGGAGCCAAATGTGAACCAGATAACGTTCTAAAATTTGTATCCTTTTTTGAAGGTATGTAAAGTGTTGGTCCGTAATCAATTCTTTCCTTGACACGTTTACCATTGATTACTCCACGAAAGAGTATCTTGCCACCAAAACTTTGTACGTTTGTATAGAAATTAGACATTAGCCTGTTATGATCTGTTTAGTTGGAGGAACCATGATACCAGCACCGAATATCTGATTATAATTGTTGATAAAGTCCTCAGCAGGAGTATAATAATACAAAACATGCTTTTTGGCAACAGAATGAGTGGTGTCTTTTTCAGTTGGGTCGGCATGTAATGGCCATGGTGCAAAACCAACATTAGGTCTACCATCTTGTCCTCGAACAATGGCTACACCAACTGGGTTGGTAAATGTTACATGGGTATCATCCACCTCAATTTCAGCCATAATTTCTTCATTATTGATAAGTTTTACTATGCGTATACTCATATATTCTCCTTTATTAAACGAATTACATTATAACACATTTTCTTTTAAAGATCAACACTTTATGTGGTATAAATAGGTAAACTACTAAGAAACGGACAAACTATGTATTGGGCACCTAACCTCCAACACTCACCCATTACAATTACTGATGTGGTAGAAAGACACAAGACTTTCTTGTGTGAATTTGTTGACCTAAAGAGAAATGGTTGGTTACATTACTCCAAGGCCTTAAATACTTTGACATACGGATTCTGGGGTCCTTTATTAAAGGATTCAGACAAGTATATAGAAAACTTGGCAGAAGATATGAAAACAGTTATAAGGACAAAGTAAATGGCAGAAGAAAAGAAGGCACCATCTCGTTCCGAAAAAGAAGCAAAAATCAAAGATAAAGCAGGTTGGGTTATCACCGTTGTTGCAGCATTATTAGCTGTAAACACATATCTTGGCAATGGAAATAGTGGTAAAATTCTTAATAACACAATCATGGCAAATGATACCTGGTCTTTTTATCAGGCTAAAAGTATTAAACAAAGTATAGCAGAAATGGCATATGATAATGCCGTTGAAAAGGGTGACAAGAAAAAAGCAGAAAAATTAGCAAAGAAAATTGAAAGATATGAAAGTGACCCAGAAAAGGGTGAGGGTAAGAAAGAGTTGATGGCAAAAGCCAAGAAACTTGAAGAAGATAGAGTTGAAGCTAAGAAACGCAGTCCATGGTATACCTTTGCAGGTACAGCATTCCAATTATCGATTGTATTGTTGTCAGCAAGTATATTAGCAGTTAACATGGGTATGTTTTGGGCAAGTGTAGGTGTTGGTGCTGTAGGTTTTACTTTAATGATGCAAGCATTATATTTGTTTATTTAATAATAATAATCTTCGTTATGGTCATTAAAATGTATAACTCATTAGCATTGACAAATGGATCCAATATCAGCGTTTGCGGCTGCTCAAACTGCATTGGGTTTGATCCGCAAAGGAGTAGATTTTTACAAAGAGTGCAAAGCGGCCTCGGCTGATGTAGGCCAAATTACGTCTGAAGTTTCTGGACATATTGGTAAGTTTTTAGATGCAAAGTCGGTAGTACAAGAAGCGGCAAGAAAAGCAAAAGAAGATAGTGAAGATCCTGATAGTAGTGGTGATATCAATTCACAAGCATTAAATAATGTTATGTTACAGATGCAACTCGAAACGGCTGAAAAAGAGTTGCGTGAAATGTTGATCTATGAAACTCCTGGTCTAGGTGCAATCTGGACAAAGTTCGAAAAAGAAAGAGAACGCCTCAATCAATTAAAACAGAAACATCGTGAAGCCGCTGAAGAGCGTCGCCAAGAAGAACTACAAGAGGCTAGATTAAAAGCAGCAAGACGTAGAGCGAAAATACGTGAGTTATGGGAAGAAGCACATTGGATAGCATTAGTATTATCGATTGCGTTATTCTATAGTGTATCTATGTATTTTATTTGGCAAGATAGAATCGAACAATACCCAGAATTAGGAACTTGTTTTATACCTAAAGATTCACCTGGTTATAAAACATGGAGTAATTTACGATGGGTTGATTGTGAAAATTAACTTAGGACAAAAATGAAAAAACTACTCCTTATTATCATGGCCTTAATGGCATTTAATTCGTACTCGAAAGAGTTTGAAGTTGAAATAGATCGTACCAAAACTCCACCTGTGGCCAAATATGTTCCTAATGATTGGGTATTTTTGAAACACGAAAATGATTATTCATTTCATGTCAACAATGGTGGTTTCGAAAAAGCACATTCAGATTTAATAATGGTTTATACGTTGTTAATTTTTGATAAACCTAGGCAGGTCAAAGGTACTGATATAACGATAGATAAGATTTACAGTTTTGGATTGCTTGACTGCAATCTAGCTCTATTCTCTTTGATTGGTGAATTATACACTGATACTGGTGGTGTCATACATCAGAACACATTGTATGAAGAAGGACAATATGTAGTGAAAATGGATTCTCCTGATACAGCAAGAAAAGAAGCCTATCTTTCGGCCTGTGTAAACAAGAGAATATAAACTGGTTGCGGGGGATGGAATCGAACCACCGACCTACGGATTATGAGTCCGTCGCTCTACCGCTGCGCTACCCCGCTACTGATTATTCGTAAACAAATACTACTTCTGTAATTGGAATCACATAGGTTTCATCTTTATACTTTGTTGCTTTATTCCAATTAATTAAAGCAACTTCTCCTACACTCACTTCATTCACTTCAGAACCTACGGCCATGATAATTGCTCTATCTGGTTCTTCTGTTGATTTTAAAATAATTCCTGATTCCGTTGTATTGTCTTTTTTAGAAACACGTTCAACTACAACTTTGTTACCTAATGGTTTAATCATAATATCTCCATTTAATTATTTGGTCCGGCTAGCAGGAATCGAACCCACATTTAGGGAGTAGAAATCCCCTGTATTATCCATTATACGATAGCCAGAGGCATATATAGTGTATGACAAAGAATTTTATAGTGAATTCATACTATTGTCAAGCGAATACTTCATTTATACCAATGTATGACAAAGAATTTTATAGTGAATTCATACTATTGTCAAGCGAATACTTCATTTATACCAATTCAATTATACTCATCTTCAACACCTGTGTTTGTACCATTGGTGTTTGAACCTATTGGAAAAATATTTCCTATTTCTTCTTAGTTTCTTCTACTGTGTGATAAGCGTATATCTTAATTGGTTTCCAATATTTGTGTATGATATTGTTTATAAGCACAACTGCGGATACTAATACCAACATAGCTAAACTGATTAGTATACTTCCTACTAAAAAAATTGATGCTGATGAAATGTCCATGTTTTTTCTCTTATTCTTATAGTTAACAAGGTATTATTTTATAATTCAACAACACCTACATTTTGTTTTTCTAATTCTGATCTATCATATTCAAAACACATTCCAACCATTTTTTGCAATTCTATCACTGCAACAGGATTTGCACCGATTTTTTCTTTGGCAATTTGTTGTTTTACAATCTGTATTCCCATTATAGCTATCTGCAACTTTACTTCTTCTATATCATTTGTATGAGGACAAATTTCAGCTGTTTGAAATGCATATGCAGGATAATCTTCAGGATCATTAGAAATAGTTTCGTCTGAAGCAAAGGAAATCAATAAAGAATGACTATCTTTATCGTAACCTTTAATTTTCATTTTTATAGTTCCCATAACACTTCCTTATTATATATGGCGCCTCACCAAGGAATCGAACCTCGATCAACAGTTTTGGAGACTATTGTGTTGCCATTACACCAGTGAGACATTCTATTCTTTTAATAGTTGTTTGCTCTCGGTCAATTGTTGTTCTTGCAATTTGACTTTATATTCTTCGTTAGATAAAGTATGCCAACCAATGCACTGTCCTGTAGGACTACGACCACATCCACAAGGTGTTGATTTTTGTTCGCTCATTTTATTTCCTTTATTGATGAATATTTTATCCCAATTATCCTCAAATGTTTTTTTATCTACACTATAAGGCCTTGGGCTACTTCCTTTTCCACCGTCACTCATGATTTTTTATCACTCATATTTCTAATTTTTATTCCAATCCATGTGCCACAAAAAGCACCTATACATGCTGGTATTAATAACCAATGATTAGCAGTATATTCAATCACTGCTATACTACCAACCAGCCATACAACAGCACCCCAAAAACCAGCAGTTACAGCTTTGCTTTCGTTTACCGATTTTATGTAGTATGTATAAAAAATATCTACAACAGTCACAGCAAGAAAAGTTATGATATAACTTAACATAGTATTCCTTAAATATGGAGCGGAAACTTGGATTCTCACCAAGACACATGAGGGGTACTCACGTGCGGTTAATACCTTTCCGCATAACTTGGAGCGGAGTGTCAGAATCGAACTGACAACTAGAGCTTGGAAGGCTTTCGTTTTACCATTAAACTAACCCCGCATATTTGGTGCCCCTTGATGGAATTGAACCACCAATTGATGATTACAAATCAACTGTTATACCATTTAACTAAAAGGGCTATAAACTTTCTATTATTGATCTACCAACCTGTTGAACACTTTTAGTATTATGTTCGCCTAAGATTACAATTATATACTGTTCTTCATTTTTTGTCAAGTACATAACTAAACATTTACCAGCTGAGTTTGTAAACCCAGTCTTAGATATTTTTATCTCATTAAAGTCTTTTAATAAATTAATGTTGGTATTATTTACTGTTATTACTCTAGTTTTTTTCTTACGTGGTTCATATACTTTAAAACTTGCCGTAGATGACATCTCTCTAATTCTTAAATAGGCATAAGCATGTTGTAATAATATTGTCAAATCTTTTGCTGTGCTTCTATTATTCGAATTGAGACCTGATGCATCCTCATAATGTGTGTTAAACATTCCATAATGCATTGCTTGAATATTCATTGCAATAATAAAATTATCTCTACCACCAGGATAACTTCTTGCTAATGCTTCAGCTGCACGATTATCACTCTTAACTAACATCAAATACAATAATTCTTCTTTAGTTCTTCGTTTGCCATTATAGGTTATTTTATCTGACAAAGAATCACCTACATTTAAACTAACTATTGCCGTCATCAATTTAGTAACTGATGCTATAGGTCTTATTATCTCTGAATTATCATCAACTATAACTTGATCTTTAGTAACATTATAAACATACTTTGTAGATGCATAACTTGTAGTACAAAGAAATGCAAGGATCAAAAATATGTTTTTCATATTCTTTTCCTTAGAGCAAAAAGAATATTTAGTATAGGTGCTCTGACGGACCCCGGAGGTAATTATACCGCATCAGGCTCGCTTTTTGGAACTTGCCATCACGCACGGCCTCCACCCTCTCCCCGACGGGTCCCGTTCTCGCATTGCCAGCGCACTTTCGGTTTGAAGTGTACCACCCGTGAGAGTCACCTCACTTCTTATCCTGCGGGTCACAGTATCCGCTAACAAAGCGGAACGGCTTGGTGAAGATGACAGGGTGTGATCCTGTGCTGATGGGTAGGCGTCTATAACCTGTGTACCCACTGCTCTACGTTTAAGCTACATCTTCAAAATTTGGTGGGTTGGGTAGGGATCGAACCTACTTGCCGAAGCCACGGGTTTACAGCCCGCTGCCCTACCATTAGAGCATCCAACCCATTATAAAACTTGGCTCCGCATTAGAGAATCGAACTCCTCTTACTGCCGTGAAAGGGCAATGTCCTAACCGATAGACGAACGGTGCATCAAAATTTAAATTGTTAAAGTACATTATATACTAACTTGATCGTTTTGTCAAGCGTAGTGTTGTTTTTCTACAACATGTTACTAAAATTGCAACTGGAGTACGGGACAGGAATCAAACCTGCATAGGACAGTTTTGCAGACCGCCACCTAATCAATCGGCCACCCGTACATAAATCTGGCGGAAGATATAGGAATCGAACCTATCAGCCCATTTCTGAACGAGGGTTTAGCAAACCCCTGTTGCACCTTGCAACACATCTTCCATGGTCTCGGTAGCAGGATTCGAACCTACGACCCTCTGGTCCCAAACCAGATGCTCTAGCCTGACTGAGCTACACCGAGATAAAACTGGTGGAAGCGGTGAGATTCGAACTCACGGACCCATTTCTGAATCGACAGTTTTCAAGACTGTTCCAATAAACCGGACTCTGGCACACTTCCATAACTTTTTGGTGCTGCCTCTAGGAATCGAACCTAGTTCAATGGCTCTTCAGACCACCGCTATGACCACATCAGCTAAAGCAGCATTAACTCTGGCAGGGGATATAAGAATCGAACTTATAACCTTGGAATCAAAATCCAGTGTGATACCATTTCACCAATCCCCATCCGAACTTCCAAACAAAAAACCCAGATTTTTTAGGTCTGGGTTTTGTGTTTAGAAACTACTAATATACTTTTACTCTATACACAAACCCCCGGTGCAGACCATGAGCTCTCGCCACAATTAAATGTGCGATATCCTGGCTGACTTGTAAAGGGTGTATGTAAGGACAACATTTTGTTCTTTCAGTAAAAATTTAATATGTACGTATTATATAGGCGTTTTTTACTTCCGTCAAGCATTATTTTTCACTTTGTTGTAAAAAAACAACACATTTTATTATCTTTTTGATAATTTTTTCCATCCCAAAGGTCTTGGTGTAATTGGTGAGTGTGGGTTAATAAACTCTTTAAATGTTTTCCACAACTCATTTTTGACTGCAAAATTATACATAAGGCCTGCTTCATTACCATATGCATCTATTTCCCACGGATGTTTCCAGTAATCTACTTTGTCTGGATTAATCCTTTTACCTCTCCACATAGAGAGTTGGTCATTTGTTTCATTATAAACATATTGTTTCACGTGTATCATTTCGTGTGCCAAAGTTTTTAATATATCTTTTGCACCAATACCTGGATGCAATTCTATTACAAATTTTCTGGCTTGTTTTTTAGAATTATAACCAACTGTCTCTGCTGAACCATAAACGGTTAATGTGTCTATAAATTTTATGGTGACGAAACAATTATTACGAATACGAGTATCCGGAATAAGTTCCTTTGAGTAATAGTGAAAGGCACTAATAAGATAAGGTTTAAATTCTTTATCGGGACAATTTAGAATTCGTAACTTCATGGTTACTCCTCTTTAGTCCCAATATTTAGGCCTCTATTACTTCCACATCACAGTCTTTTAGAAACTCAATTCCATCACGACTTCTATATGATTGTCGATAATATACTGTTTTAATACCAGCCGTGTATATTTGTTTTGCACAATCTAAACATGGTGCATGAGTGAGAAACATTGCTGCGCCTTCTCCAGATTCTACACCTTTAGCTAATTTAGCAATAGCATTTGCCTCTGCATGTATCACTTCTGGTCTGGTTTTTAGTTTATATCTTCTTTCACCATCCTCATATGGATACATTTTCCACAATTCATCCGGCATTAACCAACCACCAGAATCTACTGGCATATACTCTTTAGTTTCACAATCGTTTGGCCAACCAGATGGCATTCCATTATAACCAATAGAAATTATTCTATCATCTTTTACAATGATGGCACCAACTTGTAATCGTTTTGCACTTGATAATTGTGCAAACCTTTTTGCTACATCCATGTAGGCTTCAATAAATTTATATTTCATAATTCTTCACTCTCTAAAACTTTCCAAGTTTTCTTCATATCAGCACAAGTATATTCCTGATATGAATGTTTCAAATTTTCAGGCATAGGAATTGTTTCTATTTTTGCATCATATAATCGTGCAACTTGTTCTGCAACATCCATAAAACTTCTTGTTGAACCATTACCTAAATTAAATATTCCACTTACATCTTTTTGCATAAACAATTTATGGAATGTAATTATCTGACTAACGTGAATAAAATCTCTTTTATATTTTTCACTATTCTCAAATACTTTAATTACACCAGTTTCTTTGGCTTGTTTCTCAAACTGGCAATACGGTGATGCTTGTGAACCTTTATGTTCTTCATTAGGACCATACACATTAAAATACCTAAACAGTTGTATTGTAGCAGTTTGTTTATGTTCCATTACATACTTCTCAAACATATACTTACTCCATGAATATGGAGTTCTAGGATCGACAGGATCATCTTCATTGAAACTTTGTTTTAATCCGTATATACTTGCAGAACTAGCGAACTGGAAGTTGACCTGATGATGCCTACAATCTTTATATAACTCAACACTAAAATCAAAATTCTGCAACATGATCTTTTCAACATTAGTTTCTGTAGTGGAACTAATTGCACCTAAATGTATTACCCAATCATATTTCTTGACCTTAGGATAACCATCATCCCAATCAAAAGTATCCACATCATATTCTCTCTCCAAAAAAGGAAGCATATTACTTCCAATGAATCCTTTATGGCCAGTCAATAATATTTTCATCTTTCTCATTTTTGAGAATCTCCAGGTAACACACGATAATTATCTTCAACTGAATCTGGTGTAGATACTTCTATTATTGTTCCTGCTTCATAACAAAATAATTGATGTGGCATCAATGGTGGATTATGCCAGACATCACCTTTACTTAACATTTTTATTTTGTAAGCCGCATTTTTAGTATCAATCCATCTTACTTCAAATTGGCCATTCATCACATACCATGTTTCATCTTTGATTGCATGAAAGTGCATAGAGAATTTTGCACCTTTTTCAAAGTGCATGAATTTACCACAGTATTTGTCATTCGTACACCAAATCTCCTCATGACCCCAACCTTTTTCTACTTTACCTTCAAGTCGCATTTATTTCCTCCAGTGTTGGTGCATACACACCTAAATGTTGTACAGTAATCGATGCTGCACGATTAGCCCATTTTATAGAATGTTCAATATCTCCGGTTTGACAAAACATATAGGCCAGCGCAGATAAGTGTGTATCACCAGCACCACATACATCCGATACATTCACCTTAGGTGTAGAATATATTTTATTTTTATATCTTGCACCATCTTTACCTAAAGTAACAATTAAATTCCTAGCATTTTTATATTGCAACTTACTATATTCCAATTCATTAATCTTAATGTATATTTTACTTGGTGGGTAAATCATATCTAAATGACTTAGATCAGTTTTTTTGGTATCAACAAAAATAGGACCATGATATATCGTTAACAACCTGTCGAATGTATCATTAGTGATAGAACCTTTATTGTAATCAGAAATAACAACACAATCAAAATTCTGTTCAAATAATTTTTCTGGTAAGTTAATAGGTTCACTGATTAAATCTTCATCCATCCTCAATAATTGTTGACCTGTTCTAATATCAATGAAACGAGTTTTACTTGATTTGGATTGACCATTAATCCATGTAACGTTGCAATCTAAAGCAAGTAGATTTCGAAAAACGTTACCTGACATACCAGGTTTAGTTTCTTTGTTGGATAATTCGAAGATGGGGACTGGAGCTTCTGGACTAATTCTATTCACATGGCCATAAGCATAAACATCTATACAATCATCACCTAGTAATAATACGTTTAATTGTTTCACTTGTCGAATAACCTTTCACCAGATTAAAGAATATAATTTCACGACATACTTCTTGGCCTACTATGTCTTTACCTATGTAGTCACTTCCTTTAACCATAGCATCATGTTTTGATATAAGTTCAATTAATTCTTCATCCGTATCGAAACAAGCAACTTCATCAACCATCTTTAAATGGCTTAACATTATAACACGATCTTCAAAAGAATTAATAGGTCTTGTAGGACCTTTCAATCGTTTAACTCTTTCATCAGTATCTATTGCTACAGTAAGTTGATCTCCCTGTTCACGAGCAAATTTTAACATTGCAAGGTGACCACGATGTAGTATATCAAAAGTTCCATTTACAAATATTTTTCTCATAGTATTTTGGTGGGCTCTGTGAGGTTCGAACTCACTATCTTCCGGTTATGAGCCGGGTGCTTATACCAGGTTTAAGCTTAAAGCCCAATTCTTTAGTCAATAACAAGCATACTTTTAATCATCTTATCTTTAATCATATCGGGTACTGAAAGATAAGGCCATTCCAACCAAAAAGGACAAACAGTTTTCCAAGAGTTATTCTCTACGAAATGTTTATATTCTTTTAGGTGATCTTTATTTTTTGGATTAAAGGATGTGCGATTAGCAATCATCTGTTGTGATAATAAGTTTAGTATCATTTTATCGTCTCTAAGTTATCCTTACGCATATAAAAAACGGGTTGCTTTTTATTTCGTTCAGGAATTTGTTTGACAACAGGAACGAATTGAACCCCATCAATGTCTTTTAAATCCCAATCAGACATTGTATAATAGGTATCCGTGTTCAAACGAGAACGTACTTTTTTGATGATAGATTTATTTTTCATAATATGACCATTATACATGTAAAAAGAGGGGTTGTCAAGACCCCTCTTAGATTATTACCGTTTAGGATAATTTGGAAAATTCAAGTGTTCCCATTCCTCATCGGAAACAGGCCACCAGTTCATTTTGTATCCTTTTCCTTGATAGTAATTTTCTTAATGTTTTCTTGAGCTTGGTACATGTTCTCTAACCAAACTTTCAACATACCGTTTGCAATCTCGGCATCTTTGATTTCGATGGCATCATTGAGAGTAAATGTACGTTGGAAGGCACGATTAGCAATACCTTTCCACAGGTAATTTTCATTATCAAGGTCTTTAGATTCACCTTTGATTACCAGTTTGTTACCTTCTAAAGTAACTTCTATGTCCTGTTTGGCGAAACCAGCAACAGCCATTTCAATGACATACTTGTTGTCTTTGACTTGTTTGATGTTGTATGGAGGCCAGTTTGGAACATTTTTGGATGCATTGGTACCCATTTCTTGTAACTGGTCGAACACCTTGTCGAAACCAATAACGAACGGATCCAAAGATTTGAGTTGTGGAAAATATGATGATAATGTCATATTAATCTCCTTAAATTAAGCGAGTTTAAAATATGTCACCCCGAAGGCGTGACGGTAATACTGGTTACGGGTTCCAGTGACACCATATCGTTGTGCCCGATTGAATCACGCTCCTAAGGTAGAAGAGCCCTCCCATCCCGATGGGACCAGGAATATAACTTATTTATACAGATTTATCAAGCTTTTTGGAATTTTTTACCAATATTGTATTTTGGTACTAATTCCCAATCGTCTTTCTCTTTGTGAGAAATGATCTTTACCTGAGATAAGAAGATAGGTGTTGGTACTTCTGTTTGTTTTGGTTGAACAACAGTTACCAAACCCCAATCTTGCAGTAGGTTAATAATAGCATTCCTACGTGCAAGATCATTTTCCGTAATGTCTGTAGGTTTACCATCTAATGCGAATAACTCTTTGAAATGCACAATGTAATATTGGCCTCTCTTATGGAGTATATGGCAAGATTGGAATAGTGTTCGATCTTTCTTGGATGCAACACCGATTCTGGTCAGTGTTTCTCTTACTTTTAGGAAGTCATCTTGTTCATTCAATGTTACTTCCACCAAATCTTTAATGTCAATCATGATTTTTTCACTCCGCCTTTATCTGTTTTTGTTTTTATATCAGCGATTTGTTCATCAGATAGAATACGCAAAGCCTCTTTGGCCTTAGCGTTAGAAAAACCAAAGTATTCTTTTACGCAATCAATATTCTTATCCACTTGAGACTTTTGCCACGGTTGGAACTTCCGTTTCATAGGTCGTATGGTATTTAGAAGATATTGATATTGCATATCTTTATCTATCTGATTATGAATATTCATCTCATTTGCATATAATATGCAGTCCACATGAAATGAGAGAGCTCGATTGACCATGAAGGAGGAGTAATCCTTCTGGTCTATATCGTCATTTATGACAGATTTTTTAGTCTGTAGAATAGACGGAACGATGTCTTTGAATAAATCTGGCATTATGCAAACTCACAGTCAACCATCATTTCTGTAAGACATGCCACCAGATTAATCTCTTGGTCAGCAGCAAACGCAGATTGATACTGATATTTGGCCAGAATCAAAACACACTGAGGTATAGATTGTGATTTGAGGTGGTCGTACATACTATCATAGACTTTACGATAGATACGAACTGGATCATTATCAATATTGTTTGCGACCCATTTACGAGCACCAGAAAAATCTTTTTCTTTAAGTGCAGTAATTAGTTCTTGTATCTGTACATCAGCAACAGAACTTAAAATGCCTTTATCAATAGAACCAGAAACAGAGTAACGTTGTAACTCATTTAGAATTCTACGATTGTCTGGAAAGTGTTTAGTGATAACTGCTGCAACAACTTGTTTATCATAATCAACCTTTTCTTGTTCAAGAATCCATTCCACACGTTTCATAAACTGAGCTGCAAGTTTGGCCTTACTGCCATTAACTTTGAAGTCAATAACGGAACATCTTGAATGAATAGGATCGATAATACGATTCTTGAAGTTACAAGTGAAGATGAAAGAACAATTCGAGGCGAACTCCTCGATTGCACCACGCATCGCAGGTTGAGTTGAATTTGGATTTAGATAGTCTGCTTCATCTATGATAACGACTTTGCGGCCGCCATGTAAACTCATAGATGATGCATAGTTTTTAATCTTGTTGCGAAGTACATCGATACCAGACTCATCAGAGCCATTGATAACGATGTAATCACAACCAACTTCTTGGCATAAGGCCTTTGCAATTGTAGTTTTACCTACACCTGCTGTGCCTGATAGTAGTAGATTGGGTATTTCTTTTCTATCTACATATTCTTGAAAAGTTTTTTTAACTGCCTCAGGAAGAATACAATCTTCAATTTTTGAAGGACGATATTTCTCTGTCCATAACAAATGTTCTGCCATTCACATTCTCCATAATATAATACATCATAAAATTATTTGCAGCAACCATCATTCACTAATGCTGATTTAATAGTTCCAATTACTTCTGCTTCAGGTTCTTTTGCAATAAAGTTTCCGTTCACCAAAGTGATTGCAACTTTACCGGTGTGTTCACCCTCAACCATTGTGTAGATACCTACAATATATTTTGGATTAATAAGAATTGTGGCACCACTAACTGCATCTGTAAAATTTAACATAATTATCCTTCAAAGTTGGAATATTTGGATTCAATTGCAACCCAATAATGAATATCAGCATTTTTATTACTAAATGATCCAAGTCCTTTGGCTGAAATCTGTACATCATATGAACCAGGAATCATTTTGAAGTTGTCTGTCAAAAAGACTAGTTTGAATTTCTTACCGTTGCTTTCTGCAACTTCAATTGAGTTTGTGTGTTGTGAATCATCTGAAGCGTCAAAACAAGCTACTGATATTGGACCACCATCAGATTGTACAGCGATGTGTGTGCTTTTTAGAATGTTAGCTGACTTTATGATACTTTGATATGCTTCTTCAGTCAAAGTAAATTCAACATCTGTAGATGGTAATTTTACTTCTTTATCGGGTGCAGTAACAATCATATCTCTTGCGGTTTTACGATAAGTTAATTTACTACGACCACTTTTGAAAATGATATTGGAATCATCAAAATCAATCTCTGGGTCTTTATTTAAAGAATGAACCGCAAGAAACTGGTTCAAATCATATACACAGAAATCATGTGGAAATTCATCTTTAACTGTTGCACTAGCAAAAATTGTTTTACCTGGAGAAATGGTAGACAGTTTATTACCATGTTTAAATTCCATGCCATTATTAATACTGGCGAAATTCTTTAGTACATTAAGTGTTTCATTGGATAGTTTCATTTTGTTTCCTCATCATAAAAAGGTTTATCTTTTGAATACATTATATCATGTTCGAACAAAAACATCAAGCAGCACATAGCGTGTGCCAAGTGATGTATGCCAGATTCAGGATCAAGTTGTTCACCTTTCTTCCATGCCCATACATGACGTTCAAGTGCATCAAAGTACCTGCGTTTAGAATCAGGTACTTTTTGCCAATTATTTCTTGCATACTTCTGAGCACCAAAAGTTAAAACTCTAACGGTTTCTTCCAGTGCCAATGGTGGGAGTAAACCGTATTCTAGTTTACTCTCATCATATTTCACACCTTTGGTTGGCTTAGACATTACATCTCACCAACAAAATTTGCAATTGCAGGCATATCACCTTGGAAGTGATACGTTCCAATATGTGCAGTTTTCATCCATGGACACAACCAGATTTGGCCACCCATCTTACGCCACATTTGGCAGAACATATAATCTTCTGAAAGATAACGATCTGAACCACCATCTGTAATACTTCCCTTTGAATCAATAACTGTATCAAAGAAAGCATGAATGTAACGTGAACCATCAAAGTTAGCTTGGCCAACATGATCTGGTTTATAGTGAATCATTGGATATTGATCTGCCATTTTCTTAAATACTTCACGTTTAATCATCATGAAACCGGTACCAATCTCCAACACTTCAAGTGGTTCTGTTACTGAAAATTGTTGTGTACCTTTAACTGGATTAAAAACAAAGTCACCAGCAAGTTTCTCTAATATACCTTCTTCAATATTAGGATTCTTTACAATGGCCTTTTTAATATTAGCCCATTTAATGGCCTTTTTAGGATAAGGACCACCAATAACATCCTTATCTAAAGCTAAAAGTGCAATGACATCTTTTGGATCAAAACTAATGTCTGAGTCCAAGAAAAGCATGTGTGTGCAATCTGAACGATGCAAGAATTCATCAACAAGATAATTTCTAGCACGAGTGATTAATGATTCATTAAACAAGAATGAAAATTTAGTTGCAATTCCATATTGCAAACACATACCCTGTAAGTCAAGGCAAGATTTTTCATACAGGCCATGATTCATTCCACCATACATTGGTGTGGCAATGAACAGACTTTTCTTTTGTAGTTCTTCTGTTTTAATTGATATTTCCATTTTATCTCCATGACTTACAACGTGAAAAAGAGGAGATACACCGAAGTGTACTCCTCTGTGTTAATTGCTTAACTTTGATTACAGGCTGAAACCAGCTGCATATGCGGCACGTACAAGTGCTTTAGTTGGCTTACCAAGACGATAAGAAGCAACTTTAGATCCATCACCACGTGTTTTCATGTTGGTGTAGATTACGTGGCCTTCAGCACGTAGTTCTTCAATACGTGCGCTAACATTCTGAATACCAAAGCGTGCTTGTGCTTGAGCAACGGTTAGTGTGTTGTAACCGTCTGTTTTTGACAGAAACTTCAGGATTTTTTCTTTAGCGGACAATTTTTTACTCATAACGATCTCCAAAATATAAAATTAACAAAGTACCTTGCTCTCAGCAAGAACTCACATCATACACTTATGTAGTGTGTTTGTCAAGTGTTTTAGTGGTACACTTGAATTATCTACCAACTTGTGGTAGATACTTTGCCTTGGTTTCTTCCCAAGACAGGTATATCAAGTCATCATAGAATAAAGTTTCAAAAGAAACAGTATTCTTTTTCTTTAACATTGATATACGTCCTTTGGCATATTTTGTTTTCCAAATATTGGCCAAAGTTTCTTCACTGGTATCAAACGATTTTACCAGTTTATCCTCTGTAATCTCCTTGCGGAGATATTCTGAGGTATTATCATACAACGGAGAAAAATATATTCCACGTTGATGTTCGGTACGTATCAGTTCTTTAGGAATACCTAGTTTACTATACGCAAAATTTAAAGAACGATTCTTATGGTCACGTTTTAATGGCAGTCCTTTTGGATTTTTGGCATCCCACCATTCGAAATATTTTCTTGTGTGGTTTTCTTTGATCCAATCGAATACCATTTTTTTAGTTGCTCGACTTGGTTCAAAGGCCACAGAACCTGATGAGAACCCCATTGGGTTCCAATGTTCGAGGCCATCATATTGCGATAGGCCTCCTGTTTTAGTTTTTCCATATAATGATGTAGTTGTGACACCTACCAATACATCACCATATTGTCGTTTCCAATCATTCTGAACGGTATCAGATAAACACATTAGTGCCAGTAACTTACCACCCATATAATTAAAACCAAGTGGTTGTAATGGCACGATGGTAGAACCGATGGCCGTGTGATTAATCATTCCTTGTTGTGTCTTAACATCTCTACTCCAACCTATCGATTTGTCTCTTGGAGTGAGATCCAAGAAGTCGGACGATATACAAATGACGCCTAGGTACTTACCTGTAACTTCATCTGTTAAGGTATAGAATAAATTACGACCAATGTTGGAATTATTCTTCATTGTAGAAGAAAAAGTACGAATGGCATTCCATGTTTCAGCCAATTCACCGTTTGAGAGAACCATAATAGGTTTTAATTTGGCATAGTCATCTGGTTCTTGTGGCATCCAAAAATTAGATTTAACTTTATCTACCAATTTTTTTTGGTCTGGATTAACCATTTGTATTTCATCACCAAAAACGGTACTGACTTCATGTACTGGATATCTTTCTTGTACTTCACACCATTTCTGGTACAAAGTATACTCTCTAACATCCATTTTAGAGGCATAAGTTAAGTCCTCAATAAGAACTTTTTTAACTTCTTCAGTATCAACATGTTGAAACTTGGCAGGATCATTAAGTTCCTGCCATTCGTTCCACTGTTTTTCTACGAATTCAATTGATGTTGCCATTTAATGTAGTCACCGTTTTATTTGCTTTTTCAAACCTCTTGACCAGATTTTTTACCTTCTGGCGTTTTTTCTTTGCCATTTGCAATGCAAGTGGTTTAGCCTTCTCAGTATACACGATACCATTCATATGGTCAAGCTCATGTAAGAAACAACGAGCAGAAACACCAACATAGTTTGCCTTTTTAACTTCACCATTATAGTCTTGATATTCAACTACAATACCAGAAGGTCTTGTAATTTTTAATTCTAATAATGGAAACGATAAACAACCTTCAGACATATGTATCGTTTCTTCAGACATCGCAGTAACTTTTGGATTAAAGAAGGCTACATATTCTGAACCTGCACCCATGACAAAAACACGGTGTCTAAATCCACATTGATTAGCAGATAGGCCATAACCGTTTCTTTGAATACAAGTTTCTGTCAATGAAGATGCAAACTCTTTTGGATCAACCGGAGGATTTGCAAAATCAAATTCAGGTAAAACTTCTTTTAGAATAGGATCATCTTCTGCAACCAAATCAAAAGTTGGCACTGTGATCTTGGTCATTCCTTCTTCTGTATTAAATACTAATGTATCACTCATGTTACTATCCTCGAAAAATTATTCTTTTTCTCAAACCGGATTATACTCCGGAACTTATCAAACAACTGGTCACCTTTGTGAGAGATAACAAATATATTTGTATCTGCACCCATTTCATGAATCAACTTCAAAAACTCCTCTGTACCCACACCATCTAAACTAGAATCAAATACTTCATCTAGTATTAAGAGATTTGTATTGGTACTATTTTTCAGTTTGGCAATCTGTCTCCATGTAAACAATAATGCCAAGTCAATACGCATCTTTTCACCTTCAGAAAAGTTGGCATAAGTAAATTCATCTCGATGCCTACTCTTAATTGTTTCTTCAAAGTTCTCATCAATATTAAAATTGACAAAGAAGTCCATGGCCGTTAGATATTTGTTTATCAACTTATTCATGATAGGCAAATACTGTTTGATAATCTTTGTCTTAATGCCACCATCTTTTAATAGACTGGAAGCATAATCATAATACTGTTTTTCATCCAATCGACCTTTTAAGGCCTCTTGTTGTGCAGAAAGTTCTACCTTTAAATCTTTCAGTTTTTGATTTTCTTCTTCAAGGTTATCTTTACGATTAGAAAGTTCCAATACCTCTTGATTTAATTTTGCAATGTACTTATTGACAGCAGAAATGGTTGAGTTGTGTTTAATAACTTCATTGTTATGAGATTGCACGTGTTTAATTATTTTGTCAATCTCTTGGATCCTTTTACTTGTTTCTTCAAATTGTTTTTGTATTTCCTCAAGTCCAATTCCGACTTCTCCTTTTGCTTGATTGTTTCTATCAAGTTGTCCAGTTCTGAACGACTCATCGATAAATTGTTTGCAGGTTGGGCAGTTGTCGTTTTGCTCATAAAAGGTTATCTCCTTATCGATCTTTTTTAATTTAGATTCTAATTTAGATTCTAATGCCAATAACTTAGCACTTTTCTTTTGTGTTGATGCTTCATCTGTAATTTTACTTTGTAGTACCTCCACATGTTTCAAAATAAGAACAATGTCTTTATTTAAAGATTCAATATCAGATTCAGATTTTTTTATTTCTTCCTTTTTTCTTTCTATTTCAGCATCATTATGTTTCTTATGATCTTCAATATTAGCCTTCTGTAATTCAATTTTATGCTCAATTAATTCTATACTATTTTTACCTCTATTGATATCATCTTTTAGGGTAGATACATGTTCTTTTACCAACCCATTCATAGACGAGAAGATATTAATGTCAAGTAAATCTTCTATGATAGTTCTACGGTCTGCCGCAGATAACTGCATAAAAGGAACAAAAGAGGCTGAACCAAGTATGACCACTTGCGTAAAAGATTTGTAATTTAATTTGAGAATATTCTTCTCTAACACTTCTTGGTAATCTTTTGCAGCTGCATCTTGATTCAGCAAAACTCCATCGACATATATCTCAAAGATATTTGGTTTAAGACCACGCACAATCTTATAAGATTTTTTACCGATGTTTAATTCTACCTCAACCACACCCTCACGATTATTAATTGAGTTTAATATATTAGGTTTATTAATTTTACGAAATGGTTTACCAAACAAACCAAAACATAGTGCATCCAAAATAGTGGATTTACCTGCACCATTATGTCCAATAATTAATGTATTTGGTGATCGTGTTAAATCAATCTCTGTGAATACATTACCTGTAGATAATATATTCTTCCATCTTACTTTTTGAAATAGTATCATGCTTGTTCTTGATTCAATGCTTCCACATAAAGTTCTTTTAAGATGTTTTTCAGTTTGTTATTATCAATATTATCTTCTTTAATATTATCGACAAATTTATTCAAAACTGTTAAAGTATCTTCCGCTTGGTCAACCATGTCATCATCAAGGCCTTCCGAATAATCAGTTAAATCTTCGGCAATAGTAATGTCTGCTGGATTAACATTATACAGGTTATTCATGAACTTGTCAAACAAATATGGGTTTGTTTTGTTCACTACTACCACTTTTACATAAGTGTTTGTATAAGAAGAAAAATCTTTACTGGTAAGATCAGTTATTGATTCCACTTTGTCATCATATGTGATTTTATGGAACATGGTATAAGGGTTTCGTATGAATTCCAATTGCCTGCTAGACAAATCAAAAACATGGAAACCACGAGGATCGTTATAATCTTGCCATGTGAGTTCGTAAGGATTGCCCAAATAATATATGTCGCCATCAGAAGATTTATGGTGATAATGGCCACTAAAGGTAAAGTCAAACTTGTTAAACAGTCCACGTTCCAATCCCTCATGTGATGGCATGCCACGATACATGGCAAACCCTTCAATCTCGAAATGACCCATACAAACTAAAGCTTTGGTGTTCTTTAATAGTTCAATACTCTCATCATAATTTTCTGGACATATCCATGGCATCATACAGATTTGATGTGGTCCAACAAAGATTTCTTCTGGACTATCAATCACATGAACATTACCATATTCCTGTAGTAAGAGTTCTACTGAATTTACATCATTAGTGTTCTTAAAATATGTGTCATGATTACCAGCCAACATATGTACTTCAATACCTTCTTCATGAAGGACATCAAAGAACATCTCTTTGGTTCTTTTAAGTGTATAAAAGTTTACATATTTTCTACGATCAAAGGTATCACCAAGAATCAAAAGAGTCTTGATGCCTTCTTGTTTTAGTTTTGGAAAAAATATATCACGGTAGAATTTCTCATAATAATCAAGGAAGTTAACCGAGTCGTTTCTAGCTCCGAAGTGCTGATCCGTTATTATTGCTACTTTCATTCTTTACCTTTTCACGTTCAACAACACGTTGTCTTAATTCTGATGTACTAAAACTGTGTCTGCGTTTATTATAATATATTTCAATTGGTAGTTCTTTACCGGTAAAACTCTTGTGTACATATTCTTCACCAATGATTCTGACATCTATTGGAAAAGATTGTAATACATCCATTAAATCTTTTTCTGTGGCATATACCACAATCTCATCAATATACTTACAGGCCTCTAGTTGAATATGACGCTCAAAGATAGATTGAATTGGTTTGTTTTTCTCTGGTCTATCTACCGTCGGATCAGTTTGTAGACCAACAATTAGGTAATCACATTGATTCTTGGCTTCCTTTAACATCATAATATGTCCGGCATGAAACAAATCAAAACATGAGGCAACAAATCCAATTTTCATTATATCACTCTCCTAAGAACTTTTCAACACCTTTAGGTTTATTTACCACCTTTTTTGCCTTTTTGCTTTCTTCATATGTTTCTATGAATTGAGATATGTTCTCATATAGTTCAAATTGCCGAACGTGAACATCATCCATTTCCATCATTTCACCCTCATCAAGTATACCAAACTGTTCGGTGGCCTTATACTTGACATATAACTGTTTCTTTTCTTTTTGAATACGTCTTAGGAACGCATAGTAAATGATCTGTGTAAAATAGGCAAAAGGGTTTTTACTTTTGTCTGGATCAAAGTTCTCAAAGTACATGAGACAGTTTTCAATACCATCTCCAATCATTTCATCTTTATGTGGATAATTTATGAAGTTTGGCTTGTGAGATAACCCTTCAGCAATCTTCATGAAGCACTGGCCAATATAGTTTGGTATGGATGGTTTTGGTTTATTTTCCTTTTCGGCTAATTCACAAGATTCTTTATAATCTATTAAGGCCTTGAGGAAATCGCCATTATTAATATAGTGTTTCTGTTTACTCATAAAATATACCACATAAAGTTGTTGACATAGGGCTTGACAACCTGTAAAGTTATGTATGTCCCCCTATGATGATTAATAATATTAATGGAGAACCCTAGATTCTGGAGATTCCATTGCATTTAATATTTCGGTTATTTGTTCATCCGACATATCTTTCACTTCTTTTTTGGCCTTTAAAACTTCTTTAAGTTTATCGACAGTATTTTGGTAATAAACAATAAAGTCATCTTCTGGTTCCATCGTAACCAAAACATCTTCCATCTTTAAGGTTGTTTTATTATCCCTAATAAGATTTATAGGTAACCAATTTGACATAATAAGTTGACCTGCATATGAACCTTTTGTTTCTACATCTACTGTCATTGGTTCATGAATATCCATTTCTTCTTTACTAAAGAAATTACAAGTACCAATAATATCTTCACCACTCTTTAATCTAATTATTTTTACCATCATTTTTTAAGTCCTATCTTATAGATTTTGAATGGGAACTTCTCCTCTGTATATATCTTTACTCTTTCAACGAAATGTCTTAGTGTAAAATTCATATGTTGACCGACTCTTAAATCATCTGCGATATCATAAAGTGTTGCTATTTCTTTACCTTCTGATTTTCTAAGTCCACGGCCAATAGATTGCAAGTTTCGCACTCTCGACTTTGACGGGCTCGAAAAGATGATGTTGTGTAAATTTCTAATATTAATACCCGTACTGAAAGTACCATAAGAAGCAACAACAATAGCATCTTTTTCTATCTCCATAATTCGTCTAATTTCTTCTCTATCATCTGTTTCTGTTCCACCGTGAACAAAGAATACTTTTCTGTCTCCAATCTTCTCGGTGTTACGTATCATATCATACAGAATTTGGCCATGTTTGTCAACCATTTGATAAAGAATTAAGGTATTTGTACCTAAACTTATGGCAAGATTTTTGATGAATTTATTTCTAGATTCATTAGTAATTAAGTATTGCAATTCTTCTTGATATGTTTTACCTTTAAGTTCTTTACATACTACATCATCATGTTTTAATACCAAACATTTAATGTGAAAATCGGACACTTTTCCTGTATCAATTAACTCTCTGGTCGTAATAACATTCTTAGCTCGACCAAACAAACCTTCTAATACAAGTTTGTGTGTTTTAGTTCCATCTAATGTACCTGTTAACCCAATGCGATATTTAGTATTGATACAAGATGTCAAGATTGTTGCAAGAGATTGTGCCTTGAATAGGTGCGCTTCATCACCTATAATATAATCGAATTGTTCAAAGTATTCTTTAGGCAACTTATATAAAGACTGCCATGTAGATATAGTCAAAGATTTCTTGGTATCTTTCTCTTTACCTTGATATATTCGGTGAACATTATCTTCTACACTAAACTCATTAGATGTGGAATAATCTGCAAAGTCTGAATATAATTGTTCCACCAGAGAAGTAGTCGGAACAATTATAAGACCTCTAAGTTTTTGGTAATCTAGTAACTGTCTGAATAGGAGATAAATGATTAAAGATTTACCTGATGACGTAGGAGATACTAATAACTTCCTACGTGCTTGCATGGCCTCAACAAAGGCTTCTAGTTGGTGTTGTTCTACCGTAATTGGTTTACCGTGAGCGTATAAATTCAACGAATCGGCGAATTTCTTCGCATGGTATATACTGAATTCATCTTCTACATCTGGTCTGGTATCATCATACTCAAATGTATATTTTCTTTCTCGACAGAATTCTTCTATATAAGATAATAGACCTAGATATATGTTATTGTTTCTTGAATCAAATAACCGTATTTTACCGTCCCATATTCTGTTACGGAATGCTGGAGTAAATTGATGACCTGGTACAAAGAATGTGAAAAACTCCGACAACTCTTTTGCAAGATGCCGCTCACATTCTATATTTGCATAGACTTCATTTTTTTTAGAAATTAATAAATCACTGGCCACCTATAAACTTCTCCCACGATATAAAATCTCTGAGTTGCCACGTTCTCTGTTTCAACTCACTCATAATAGATTCAATTACAGATACCACTTCTTCGTGATATACTTTCTTTTCCAAAAGTTTAATTAAATCTCCGTCTGCTTCTAAGTATGTAGATATGTCGGATTTCAAGGTGAATTGAAATGGTTCCCAACCATATTCTTTTAATTCTTCATGTGACATTTTACCTGTATAGTATTCCCACTTAATTTTACGCATACGTAGATAATCAAAATGTGCCTTTTTAGTGGCAATTTTATGTTTAGTGAGAATGGTAAGGTATTTGTTATGTAGGGTTGGTATGCGTATCAGTTCTTTACCAGGTTCCGTCTGGTCAATCACTGCATCATTTTCCCATAATTTTAAAACTGATTCTAAAGATTCCATAATATATCCAAAAATAACATTAAAACTGCATTATAACATAACTAGTGTTAGATTGTCAAGCTTATGTTATGGTGCGGTATCAAAAATATTATAATATGAAAACATAAAAGAGGCATCGGCAGTCATAGTATGATCGGCCGATAATCTGGTATCAAATTGTATATCCGACAAAGATATTGGGAACAGATCATGAAAGTCGATTCTAAAATTGGAATTATTAAGGTTCGTTAATACCGTTAAAGCCGCATCAGAATAGGCTGACTTCTGCATCTTTACGCTTGGATTTTGTATATCAGATAGTGGATTTCTTTCTCTTGTTCCTTCTGGAGAAGCAAAAGAACGAAACCATTTGTGTATGTTTCTCCATGATAACAATTCTTCATCTAGAATAAAGGTAATTGTTAAGTTATTATATTCCATTTTATTACCAGCAGAATAGTAATCTAAACCTGGAGTTGTTGTTCGTATGTGTGGGCATGTAACACCAGGTATATTAACTGCTTGTAAAAAATACTGAGTGTCTGGTATTCTATCAAAACTCATTATGAATTTTGTAGGTTGTAGTAGATTAGTATTCTCTGGGTTTCTATTTAAGACTGTCATGCGAATCTCCTTTGCAGGTATTTAGGAGCAAAAAAAAGACCACCCGAAGGTGGTCTTTAAATGTCACTCTTATCGGTGACTTACTCAAATTACATGAGATTTTTTACACCAAACAAGCGATAGTAAACGTTTGTTTGAGCATTTAATGCACCATTACCAGCTGTTAAGCCTTGTGCAAATGGGTTTGCAACCATACCGTAACGAGTCTTGAATCCAATCTTTGGTTGGAATGTGAACTGGTCAACAGCACGAACCATTTGTAAAGGAACGTATGGGCAATAGAACAGACCAGCATCATAAGGAGAAGTACCCTTATATCCGATAGTTACTAGTTCTTGATTACCTGTGTAACCACCGAAATATGGATCGATGTACACTTTGATACGACCATGTAACAATCCAGCAAATGTATTGCCAGTGTCATCTACTTGCAAGTCAGCTTGTAATGCAGGTGTATATTGTAAAACACCAGCCATTGCCATTGCGGATGCAACGTCTGAAGAAACGATCAGAACGTTACCTTTACCACGACGGGTTTGCTTAGCGATTACGTTTGCATCACGTTCGATTTGGAAAATTAAACCTTTGAAACGTTCAACTGACCAACGGCCGTTTGAATCTGTATCTAAGTCAAAGTAACCAGCTTGTGTTGTACCATACTGAGCACCAGGAACAGCGCAAGTATAGATTGTACGGATAACTTCACGGTTGATCTCAGCAAGAATCTCTGTTGAAAGAATGTTGCTCAATTCTGTTTCAGCATCCAAACCATGGATTGCTTTCAAGTCTTGTGCAAGTTCTAGTGAGTATTCAGCTTTCAAAGCACGTGATTGAGCAGTTACAGTAACTTTCTCAATGCTGAATGCCATTTGTTGGAATACGTTAGCACCTGTACCGTAGTCAGCAGCACCTAAGAACTGTGCATTAACTGTTGGGATACCGATACCAGAAGTGGTTGTGCCTGCTTGGAAGTTAGTAGCAGTATCAGTTGCTAGTGTGCCTTGGAAACCGTATGGGTTTGCAGCAGACGTAGCACCAGAGAATACTGTGTTAGCTTCGTTATAGAATGCTTCACTACCAGATTGGTTGTTATAACGAGCACGCATTGCAAAGATCAGGCCTGTTGGACCAGTCATTGGCTGAACGCCAGCTACGTCATAAGCAATCAGATTTGGCAATGCACGGCGCACTAAAGAAATCAAGATTGGGTCAAAGTTCTGAACACCACCGGCAACGTTTGTTGGACCTGGAACGGTTGGTGCTTCGTTCAGTGCTTGACGATCAGATTGCATAGCTTGTTGTTGATTTTCCAATACTAATGCTGTAACAGCACGCTTGTATGGATCCTTAATAGCTTCTAATTCTGGATGTTCCAGAACTGGTTGCCATTTCTGTTGTAGTTCTTCTGTCAGATACATTTAGTTCTCCTTGTAAGTATCTTGTTTAATTACTTGATTAAAGTTTTAGAAATTGATTGTACATACTGGTCCATCATAGGATCACCAGATGTAGATTTCTTTTCTTCTTCTTCGATTAAAACTTCGTCTAAAGCAGATTGATCGGCAACTTTAACATCTGACTTGAAATATGATTCTTTCAATGTAGATAGTTTGGTAGCAAATTCTTCTTCAGTAGAGAACTCAACACCCTCTGCGAGTGATTTCATTTTTTCTACTTGTGTCTGCGTCAGGCCTTCACACGCTGTGTAGATAGCCTCAGTTTTTTTATGTTCATTCAGTTCTTTTTTCAACTCGATAGCACTTGCGATTTGTTCGTTTAATGCATCTTCCAAATCGGTAACTTTGTCTGTTAGTTCTTCAACAACGTCTACCTTATCTTCTGGAATGTCGATATAGTGTTCTTCAAATAGACCTTTTAGACCAGTAATGAAATCTTCAACAATCTCAGCACGTAGGCCTTTGTTGATTGCGATTTCATTTTCTTTGATCCATTCTTCTACCATGTAATTTAGGTAGTCATCAATCTTAGATGCCAAATCTTCTTTAACTTCTTCAACAGCTTCTTCAAATTGTTGCATCATTAATTCTTGTGCTTCTTCGATAACTTCTTCTGCACGAGCAATAACTGCTGCTTCAAAAATTGTAGTTGCTTTGGTTACAAATTCTTCAGAAAGATTTTCACCAGAAAGAAGTGCATCCATATCTTCTTTCATTTTTTCTTTCTTCATCATTTTCTTGATTAGTTTCTTGTCTTGAGCTTCGTCCTCATGACCTTCATCTTCTTTTTCTTCAACTAATTCACCATCAACTTCGGTATCTTCATACTGTTGAAAAGTTGCACCAGGATTTTTAGCCATCATCTGTTTCATTGGCTTACCTTCTGGTTGTTCGATGTTGCCAGATTGACCTGGTTGACCAGTAATCTTGCTACCTTTTTCTGCACCAACAGGAGGTGTTGCACCTGGAGGAGTTGCTGAAGGAACACCTTTTGTGAAATCTGGATTCGAATCGGTTGTTTTTAGTGGATCATGACCGATATCTACTTCTTTAGTGCCGTATGCAACGTCACCACTTAGTTTTGCTGGTTTATCTTGGCCACCACGTTTAGCTCCAATATTGCTGCTGAAGGTGCTTCTTGAATCTTCAGACAGAATTGCTTTAGCGGCGTCTGCTAGGTTTAGTTTTCCCATTTTTAAAAATCTCCTTGATTTTGTATTGGATATTTATAATTAAAGTTTTTTGAGGAAGTTTTCAAAGATTTGTAGACTTACTGCTTCTATTTCTTGTCTTGATGCTTGACGAATTTGCTTAATAGCTTTCTCGTGTTGCATCTCAGTCCACACACCATCTACTAACATCCATTCTTTGCCTTCCATAATTCCCTGCACAAATGCACCAGGGGCAGAAGGGTCAGCTACAATATCCGCCGCTGTGGCTAGATAAAAATCTCCTTGAACTACATTGACTCCATCAATGGTTTTTAGAGAACCCATACCACGAGATGATACTCCTAATTGAGCACCACCCTCGATAAGACTTCTTGCAATATTACCCATTGGTGTTTCAAGAATTTTAGCTTTGCCTATCCAAACATTGCCTTCTTGGCGTAGTCCCACATTTAAGTGAGATACACGGTCGAGGTTGATTGATGGTGTATCTGGATGTCCCAATTCACCAAAGGCACGGTTTTTATTAATATATTCTTCTGTATATCTGTGTACTTCTTTACGCATTACATCTTCTTTGTAGATGCGATTATTTTTGTTCTTTGTTTCAGCAACAAGGAATGGTCCCTCAATATACAGGGTTTTTTTGCCATCTTTTTCTTCAGTTAAATAATTAACTGACTCTACTAATTCTTTAATGAGTTTCATGCTCCCATTGCCTTTCTTCTTCTAAGAGACCTTTGTCTTTTTATTACTGACTGTCTCATTTTACTTCGGCGTTTAAATTTGGCTTTATTTGCAGCCATCTTGCGGTTTCTACGTTCTTGTGGTGACATTCTAGTTAACTTACCACCACGCATCGTGAAACCTTTTACTGCTGAAACTTTTGCTCTTCTCTGTATCTTACCACCACGTATACGTACACGTACCAATTTCATTCGACCAATTTTTTGTACATTTGCTTCATCAATCTCAAACATATCATTGGCCATTTCTACTTTCAACTGGCCAAGTTTTTCATCAGCCAGTTGATCTAAACGGTTAAATAATTGTTCTTTAAATGAACTAAAATCACCGTTATGTAGAGATGCAATTAAAGCTTTCATTATGGTGTTAATGCATATGGACCAAAATTGAATGCTGCTGGATCGGTCAAACGACCTGCATCATAGTATGCACCATTTTTATGTAGTTCAATAGTAATAGTATATGCTGCGTTAGCGGTTGTTCCTGATGTCAGTATTGTAACGTTACCTGTAGGACCTACTGCGTTATTTCCAATAGATGGAAATTGATATTGTGGATTTGTATCTGTTGTACCTGTACCAAATGCCCAAATTGTTGCAGATGAAGTTGTACCTTGCCATTTTAATTGTAGGTGTCCAACTTCTCCATCCACTGAAGCTAAAATTCTAGAAATTGTAAAAGCAGAATTGGCCATACCAACTGGTGTAGTGTTTCCAGTTTGATAGTATTGTCCGTTGGCATTTAAAGCACCAAACAGTTTTAAAGGTTCAATGAAAACTGTTTCAGCTTCATTTGAATCTAAAATACCAACACGTTTGATAACGGTTTTTTTATTTGTGTCAGCTAAAATGTGTACACTGTTAGATATTGCCATTTTTTATCCTATTCGTCTGAAGTTGTAAGTTCTTCTTGATCGTTTACTTCTGTTTCTTGTTCGGGTTGTACAATCAAGGTTCTTGCAATTTCTTGTTTCTTTAAATCTATATGTGCAGATACTCTGTCATGAATGGCTGAGTAAAGAGCGTCACGAAATTCTTTACCATTCTCATCATATGCAAAGTCTACAATTGCTCTTGTGTTATCAGGCATAATAATCTCCAAAAATGTATTTATAATATTTGTTTTAACCTACCAAATGTCTGCGACTCAGACTTTGGTGGAGGCGGTGGTCCCTGATCTTGCGGTTGCTGTTGTTCAGCTGGTACACCACCTTGTTCAGGATCAGTTGCTACTTGTTGCATCATTGATTGTTGTGCCACATTATTGGTTACACCAACTGGTAAACCTAGGCCTTCTTCTTTTTCCTCATCAATCTCTGACTGCATTTCTGCAATTTCATCATCTGTTAAACGCAAAACATTACGTTGAATCCATGCTTGTGAGAAGTAACGACCAGTATATGGATCAACTTGACCAAGTAATGATAATCTGTTGGTCATTAACTCTGCATCTTTTAATTCTGTGAAGTTATTATCTTTGATAAAATCGTAATAGATATTTTCTTTAAATTGATCCCATTCTTCTGCTGTACAGATACCTTTAAGTACACATTGTACACGTAATGCTTGATTGAAGATGTCTGAGAACTTAGAACGCAATCTATCAACAAACTTAGAGAACTTTAATTCATCTCTGGTAATTTCTGATGAACGACCTAAAGAAAAACTTTGATTTGATTCTAGTCTAGAAATAGGTACGCTTAAAGCGCCATACAGTTTTCTTTGGAAGTATTTAACATCTTCCAATTCACCTAAGTTTTGTCCACCAGGTAATGTAGTGATCTCTGTACCTTTGTTACCTTCTCTACGTGGTAACCAGAAATCTTCCATCATCGATAAGAATTTACGGTCATCTCTTACTTCACCTGTGTTTGCATCATAAACAAGTTTGTTCTTGTACTTAATCATGATGTCACGTAGGTACTGTTCGGCCTTTAACTTTGGTAAGTTACCAACGTCAATGTAGAATATTCTACGTTCTGGTGCTCTAGAGATACGATAGATAACAGTTGCCTCTTCGATCATACGCAACTGATTAAGAGGTTTGATTGCTTTGTGTAGATAACTTAGAACCACTGCCCTACGGGAGTCCATAAGCCCACTAACAACAGAAATAATCGAATCTGTAGTGATGCGAACACCAATAGGACCAAAATTAGAAGAAGTACCGGTAGCCACTTTATCATTGTAGATATAGTATTCGTTAACGAGGTTGGTAATATCCACACCTGTGCGTTCGTCTTTTTTCTTCTTTAATTCACGGACTTTACGTAGTTTGCGTGGGTCAATGTAACGTAGCTCTTTAATACCTTGAGTAGGATTTTCTCTATCGATAATAATGTGGTAGTACATTCTACCATCGATGTAATATCTACGAAAAATATCTTGCGCCATATGACCATAATTTAATAAACGCAAGATAGTATTGAATTCTTCTTTGATTGCTTTCTTAATCTTATCAGGCTGATCCAAAGCGTCTAGGACGATCTGTGTGATCTTGCCGTCATCATCTTCTACTATACCCTCATTAACTATATCATCGATGGCCGATTCAATTTCCGGTTGCATTGCCATTTCACGATAACGAGAGATGAGTTCAACTTCATTCTTTGCCGTACCGTCTAGGTCAACGTATGTACCATAATAGGCCGCTGATTGTATAGTTAATGCGCCATCATCGTTGGTTGGTGGCGAAAACGACTGTTGCACAAGTGAAGCCTCTTCAGACTTACCTCGTGATATCGTAAAACCAAAAAGCGAAAATTTATTTAAAGATGCCATATTTTCCTAAATGTCAAAATCAAAAAGTCACATGAAGGGAGGCCGAAGCCTCCCCGTTTATATAAATCAATTATCTTGTACCAGCACTAACTGCGCCAGAAAAAGGTTTCAGGTTAGTTTTTTCAGCATCTGTTGTATTTGATGCCCAATATTGATAAGCAAATGTTACCGAAAATTCTTCGATAGTATCATTTGATCCCCAATCCAAATCAATTGGAGAAATATCAACTGGAAACATACCACTAAAAGTATATGTTTTCTTTTCACTACCATCTTTACCCCATTGTACAACTAGAGCATCTCTGGAGTAATCTACTGGTTTCACATATGAGTTTTTTCTTCTATTTTCTTTATGTGAATTGATAGCACTCATCCATGATTCCAAAGCATTTCTAGCTACAAAATCTTCATCATTAATAATTGTTACTGTCCAATCACTAAATGTTCTATTTCCTGGAAATTTTAGTTCACGACCAAAATAATAAACAGGAACAACACCAATAGTAGAACCTGGTAATTGTGCTGCCTTTACTTTGAATTGCATTTCTCGTTGTGCTGATGCTGCATCCACACCTTCTCCTCCAACTCCAGTTGGAATAGTCATATAGACTTCAAAAAGATTTGGACGAGCTCCATCATACGTCATCTTTGATCTAAAATCGTTTACATTAAAAGCCATTTTTTTCTCCTATTATCCTGTTGATATTTATAAGTTAACCTGTAACGGTTGTAAATTCAACACCAGTTCCAACAGCGATAAAGTTCAGTTGAATGTAATTGATTGATCTTGAAGGTTTAATATAAATGTCACCCACAAATTGATTGTTATCAATAACGGCTTGAGTGTTATTTGTTCCATCACAAATAACTCTATAATCAATAATACCTTGTCGACCTTGTACTTCACGTAAGAAAGGATTGACAGTTGAGATAAATTGTGATCTGGTGAAATCATCATTCTGTTCAAATAAAGATGATTTTGCAGCTTCAGCAATTGATTTCTCTAGTACAATAAACAATCTACGAACATTAATTCTATCAAATGCAGATGGTTTTGCTGTTAATGTTTTATCGCCAAACAAGATAATACCTTGTCCTGGAAACGCAATAACAGGATTAACACCAGTAGAATATAATGTATCTCTGTATGTCTTAGTTGGATTCCATGCTAATTTGATCGCATTTCTAATTGCACCTCTGGACATTCCAGCTGGTGAGAACCATGGATCACGAACACTATCAGTGTATACACATAGGCCAGCAATATCAGCATTTAATGCAGACCAAATATATCTATTGTTGTATGGATCAAATTGATATTTCCAACCAGAATCGGCAACAGCAAATGTAGAACTTCTTGCTAAACTTGTTAGCCAGTTTTGAATATTTGTTATTGCAACAGAAGGATCAACATTAACAACCGCTGATTTTGGTGGAGATACAAATGCCATACAATCTTGTCTAGAAGCAGCTAAATCAATACACGCTTGTTGTACAGTCACACTTGCTTCACCACTAATTATTAAAGAAATATCAACTGTTTCTTTATTTGCAAATAGATCATATGCATTTTCAATATCACCATCTGTGGCATTACCACCTACACCATTGCTTAGTGTTGATAAAATTGTAGTTTCTGGTTTTGCAAATGCTATACCTGCAGCAGGTTGACCCCATGTTGTACTTGTATTTGAATAATCTACAGGGTTTACAGCATAGATGTAATTTGACTGGTCAAATATTACTTGTTTATAATAATTACTGCCGCCATTTTTGCTTGCATCTCTTGCTTTTGAAACAAACGGATAAGTTTCTAAAACTGTGTTTGCTGTTCCACTAAATCTTCCTAGTGCATCGATAACAACAACATGCATTTCGTCATCTGTAGCTTGTTGAAATGTAGCAAAATCTGAAGTTCCTGGTGCAGATGGGAAATAGCCTCTATAAGACCAAGTTGAGAACGTTGCTGAATTAGCACAAACTTCAACTGTTAAAGAATTACCTAATGCGCCTGGATATCTTGCTACAAATGCACCAACAGCATTTTGATTATCCGAATTTAAGTAACTAGCTTCAAATTCTTGTGAATTTTTAATTTGTACAGCTGTACCTGTTGTTACAGCATTATTTGCTGTTGTTGGAACTGCACGAACAATGCTTAAATTATTTCCGTAAGCCAAGAAATTAGCTGCCGCAAAGAATGATGGATTAGAATTGTGTGAAGTATCTGAACTTGGTTTTCCGAAAATTCTTCTTAGTGAAATCTCACTGTCAATCAATGTAACTTGACTTGCGGGACCCCAAAGGAATGTTCCAGCAAAAGCACCGGCAGTAGTAAGGGCTGAAGGAACAACATTAGTGTTATCGACTTCGCTTATGCTTACGCCTGGAGATAGTTGAAACGCCATTTTTTTCTCCTTAATTTATTATATGTTTTTGGCACCTAAAATACCATGGTAATTATTTATCAAAGACAAGATTTACATTACCTGGTCATATCTCTAATGAAATTTGCATAGGGTTGGCCTGAGTCTGCCATTTCCCACACATCTCCATCAAAAACCTCAAACTCATGTTCTAATCCATCTTCAATAATTGGTGCCGGTAAATGTTCTTCGTCAACTTGATTCATGTTTTCCAACTGAATCTGTTTTCTTATATCATGGTTAACGATATCTTTAAAGTATTTCTGAGTTGTTATCCATGCAAATATCACCAATGACATAACCATGTCATCGTTTGTACCTTCTTCAGCCCTAAACGTATTCTTTTGTTGTACGAATGTCGTTAATTCAGAATAGGTAGTAAAGTCATTAATCTGTAACTTGTCACTTTCAATTAAAGTTTTTAGGTTAGAACACCCTATTGCCTTAACCTGAGGTGACATTTTTAGTCCCATCTGGACACCACGAGCAAATCCACCAGATAGTTGTTGAGGTTTCTTATTGCCAGTGTAAATCTTCAGTAAGTTCTCATATTCAAAATCTTGGTGTAGTGTGTCTGCAACCTGTGGATTGTTATTTATTTCTACCAAAATATATGCATTATTATACATTCTCGCTGCATTATATATGACAGTCGGAAATAGTATAGGTGAAATAGAAGAACTATTGTAGGCCGCAACTTGTTTGTACGGTGTTTTTGAAATGTCTATAACTGAGAAAGAAGAACTATCCAGATTCTTACCTTCCGATACGTCAACTGTAATTGCATATAGGTGGTCTGTTAATGCACCTTCTTCTTCTTTGACTGGATGCTCAAAGATTCTCATCATATCATGTGTCACAAGTGGTTCTCTATAAACCAATTGTTGCAACTTAGTACCAGAAATCAGTGTATTGGTAGAACCTAAGAATTCGGTTTCAAACTCTTGTGCGAATTGTCTTTCAGAAGTATTCCTAATTGTTTCTTCACGCCAAACTTGATCTCTACCTGGAACGTGTGACCAATGAATTTCAAATGGAACATAATTGTTCTTCTTGTTCTGTGCATCCATCCATAACTTGTAGAACAAGTTCATACCATTTGGAGTAGATACAATAATAATCTTTGTCTTTTTACCAGATGAGATTACAGGATAAACTGAGTTGAAGAATTCATTTGCAATATTGTTTGGTACGAACGCAAATTCATCTAAGAATACAATGTTAAATGAACCACCTCGAATCGCACTGGATGAGGTGGAGGCCGCAATAATCTTAGACCCGTTCTCTAACTCTACATTACCCTTGTTCCATGTCACCACACCTTGTTGCAACCAATGAGGTAGATTCTCATACGCTAACTGATACTTAGCAAGAATGTCACGTGCTAAAGAACCTTTGTTAGCCAGAACGGCACAGTTTTGGGAATCATTGAATATTGTTGCGTGTAATAAGTATGCAACGGTTGTGGTAGTTTTACCAACCTGACGAGGACATTTTGTAATAACAAAACGATTCTTTTGAAACAAGGCCAACATTTCTTCTTGAAATGGCCACATACGAAAGTTAATTAGACCCTCATCTACGTTAACAATCTTGACATAATTTTTGGCAAAATAGATAGCATCATCTCTGCATTTGATGTATTCATCTATTTGTTCTTGCGTCCATGTTACCGGTACACCTGCCTTTTTTAATAGGGGGTTATCACGGTACGAATCTTTATCACTAATCATTATGCTTTCGTTGTTGTCAACTTCACGTGGCCAGTTTCAGGATGATGTTCTACATGATGTGCATGAAACTCTACATCTGGATGGTCATGTTTTAAAGATTTAAATTTCTCTAAGTTATCTTTAGAATCATCATATAAATGTACCTTTTTGTAACCATGTTTCTTAACAAGGTCACCAATTACTTTATGTTTTGCTTCTGCTGGTGATGCTGCACCAGTATTACCAGCTCTACGAACATGAACTTCATGTGGATCAATACCATGGTGTTTAAGTGTTTTCATGAACCCATGTTTATCATCCATATCTGAACGTGCGGTAACAATCTCTACATTCTTATTATTCTTATGTATGGCTTTTAATTTGTGAATCATTTTGTGAATAGGTGTTGCAGACTTCTTAAAGACTTTGCTTGACCTAAATTCACTGTAGTCATAACTGTGACCGTGTGGTAATTTATGACTATTGTATTCTTGATTGGTTAAAGACTGTACCTTTTTTCCGTGTTGATCTTTAACATGCACTTTAACTTTAGAATGATCGTGATGAAACAATACTTCATCCATGTCAAACGCATGGAGAGTTTTAGATTTTGGATCTTTTCTTTCTTCTTCGAGAAATTTTTTAAAGTTTATCATTCTTCTAAGTTCTGTATATTATTTAATAGATCAGGATTATCTAATATTAATCCTAATAACCCATGAGTGGTATATATTACATCATCTTCACTCATATTTAAATTGTAAGCATGATCTAAAAGGTGTACAATCTCATGTAATATTGCAATCTTTTTTGTTTGTGTAGTATGTGATTTATTAATCCAGATTTCTTGTGTATTAAAGTTTGCAAGACCTATTCTACCTTGCATTTCTGAATCATCTTTATATAAAATCTTATATACTATTCCGGCAATTTTAAATGATGTATTATCCATCTTTATTGTTTAATAATTTATTCAATTCTGCGGTGCTACCAACAAAAATGGCCTTATCAATCTTGGTATCACCAGCATCTTTCTTTTTACCATCCATATCACGCATCTGTTTCTGTATATTCAACAATTCTTTATTTGCATCTACCATATTTTTCAGTAGAGTTCCATATACTTCAAAGGCACGTGGGTGTTGACCTGCCTTTGCAACTTGTAATATTTCTTCCATGGCATCTTTGCCTTGGTCAATAAGTTCTTGCAAGTTTTCTTTTGACTGCTGGTATGCATCAGTCAAATCTTGTTTCATATCAGGTTCTTTATAGTGAACCTGTAATGGCATTTGTTTTTTTACTGTAACTTCTTCTACCTTTGTTGGCGTCACATCAAATATTTTTTCCATATTTTTGTCAAAGTCATTCATATTAATTATTTTCTGCAATGAAAGTTTGTATTGTATAATTATTACTATTAATATTTGCTGATTCTGGAATAACTGATACTTGTATAGATGCTCTATATTCTGCCTTGTCATCAAGTGATAATATTTTATATGATGCTGATGAATCAATTCCAATTATAGGTAAAGTTGATACAAAATTTCCACTAAGATTGACTAATGTTAAAACATTATTTGCCCAATTTTTTACTGTACCAGTACCTAATGCAACATGAGGCGAGTACCCTTGATATGCTGTTTCACCTATCTTATATGGTATATTTTCTGATGTTGAATCCATATTGAAAACTATCTTGTCAGGAGAGAAATCAATAATATTTGCAAATGTAGTTTTAATAATTCCACCAGTAGGTGACATTGCACCAAAGATAAAACCTTTAACGGTGAAATTTAATGTCCAGATAATTACTCTGGTATCATGGCTCATATCACCTTCATATTCAATATCTTGAGTTACATCTTTCAAAATTACTGGTATTTCTTTGACTATACCCATGTCTGGAATCAAATTTAATTTAATTGTATAGTCTGGAGTAAAATAAGAAAGTATTTGTTCTAAGGCCTGTGTGGCATCTTCTATGTTTCTTGTATACAAATATAAACTAAAATCAAAATTGTAAGGTACTGGATTGTATTGACTAATAGATGAGTTATTTTTTACTGCATAGTTTTTAATATTTGTGTTTTGTTTTCTATCAGCATCATATGAAAACCCAGTCATCTCAAATGAGAATCTTGGTAAACTCATTTGAACTTTTTTATCTAAATCTGGATCTTGTAACAACCTTTTTACATATAATTCTCTTGCTGCATAAGAAATAGGAATAACAAATCTTTCCTGTTCCGTTTGGTCTGGATTATATCTAACTAAAGTTATGTTATTAAATAGGTTGCCAAAACCGACAACCATTTTTCTGATAATTCTATTGTAAAAAGGATCAGCCATTATAATGTTCCAAATGGGTTAGTTTCACTAAAGTCTATAATAGATGCACCTTGAGTTTCTATGAGTAGATTATCATAGTGATCGTTATGTAGTTCAACATCGAGTGTATTATAGTTACTTAATCTATATCTTGCATTACTTGTTTGACCAATAATTGTATTCGCATTTGCGGTTGTGTTAAATTCACCTCTAATATTGGTAACTTTTAGTATGCGATTTACTCCATCCCAAGACGAAACGGTTGCTTCTGAATATGCATTTGCATATGTATTATCTAAAGTTTGATAAACAATTTCTTTATCTTTATATGTTCCTGTTCCATTGGGACTCATGTTTAAGTCTAATGTGTATGCATTTTCTGTAACAACCACATCAATATCTGGTACACCAGTATCGATAACTTCTTGTGAATATTTGAATTTCTCTAGGCTCAATTCATAAAAATGTGGTGCTCTTTTTCCTAATTGGAAGAAGTCTTTTGCTTGGTCTGTAAATGTAATCTCATATAATTCACCAGTATTATTCAAAAATGGAATCCAAATTAAATCACCTTCACGTGGTCTTGTAAAATCTGTATTTACTGGTACTCTTTGATTGAATGATCGTCTTGAAACAATAACTTTAACATGATCTCTAACCTCAAGGCCGAATTTAGAGAAGAAATCGCCATCACCTGTATAACCCAAGTTACTAGATAGATAGAATTCAAGTTGAAATGCCGTATTGAATTTTTTAACTGGATCTTCACCAAATAATAAATCACGAGCAATTACATTATTATTAGGAATATAATAGCCGTCAAAACCCATAATCTTGATCGATTCAACAATCAAATCTTCGATTATGTTTTGTTCATTTCTTGCATTATAATTATTAAAATACTGATTTGTGGCCATATTAGTTTAGATAGAATTCCAGTACACCACCGTAATTGTTTTCCATCTCTGTTTCAAGTTGTTTAATTTCTTCTACCGCTTCTTGGTACACATCGTTACCATTTAGTGTAACACCACCTGGTAACATCAGGCCACCAAATTTTTTCATGTTGTTGCCCCACGATCTCTTAATCAGAGCAGTGGCATATTCTTTTAACCAACGATCATTCCAAACTTGTGTGAAATAATCTGGATTGATAGATGCATAACACTCTACAACCACAACAGTACCTTTTACTGCATCTGGTCTTTTTCCCCAACCCCAGTCAATGTACAACCTTTGCATGTGTCTTTGGAATCGAATAGGAACCTCTCCAGAGAACAACTGTTCTAACATGCGTAGATGTTGTTGCGTCATTGTATAATTTATATAGGATGCACTGGTGAAGTCATACAACTCATTCAACCTAAGTTGGTATCTTAGATCAAACATATTTACCGTTGCCTGTGAATCTTGAATTGGAAATATTCTTGTGATACCAACCACATTTAAAGATACACCCTGTGCATCTGTAACACTACTTAAATCTAGATAACGATTATCAATATCACCAGCAGTATATGCTTGTACACTAGCGTTAGTTGAATATAAAGTGCCACCTGCACCATAATATTTTATTTCTTCACCAACAGTAAACTTTCCGGTCACATCTTGTAATTCTAATGTGGAGGTATTAATTGATGATAATATCTTGGCTGTGGCACCAGAAGTACCACCTAATACAGTTACTATATTAGGAACAGATGACGATATATTTGTGTTTGCTGTTAGTACAGAAGTGGTTAATTTTCTAATGTAATAGAATTTTTGCAGGCCGTCAAAATGATAGTCTTGCCAATACTGTAACGCATCGTCAATACGATCTTCAACCTGGTCATCGTCCACGTTAATATCAATAACGGGAAATCCAAGTCGGCGTAAGCAATAGTCTTTAAAATTCTGTCTACTTGTAATTGCTGCCATTTTTTCCTCGAATATTCTATGTATTCTTATTTATATACTATTTTGTAAAGAAAGGACTACCTGGTACATTGAAATTATCGGTATAACGAGCAAACTTTGTTATTCGTAAATCTTCTATATAACCATTTAAAAAGTTCGCAGAACTATAACTAAAGTTTGAACCTAAGAGAATTGGTTGAGAAACATAATTAGTAGAATCTGAATATGTACTTCCTGATTGTGTACCATTAATAAACAATTTTGTATTTGCAGAACTTCTGCATACTGCAATATGATACCATGTGTTGGTTGAAAGTGCCGATCCCGTAATGACAGTGGCACCAGCATTCATAAAAATTGTATTAGAACTACTTGCTGAAATAGATGGTGCAACAGTACCGGCTGCTATTCTTTGGTCATAAATAAACGCACTATTGGTACTATTAAAAGAATTTATATACAACCAAAATTCAATTGTGAAGTTTGTTGTACCTAAAGCAGGTGTAGTATTAGCTAGTATTCTTATACTGTCGCCAGTACCGTCAAAATAAACACTGGTGCCAGCGTACTTACTTACCGTATTGGAAACTTTTACATCATTATTAGCTTCGAATGTTGTTTTTCCTGTGCCATCATACATTCCCGAGTTTCTACCTGTCACTAATAAAGATGCACTATTAGATAACAATGTGTTAGATAATGATAATGGTGTTGTTGGTACTGCAATATTACTTGTGTATAATCCTCTACCTTTTATCAATAGTATATCCGACATATATCCTGTCACATGAGTGGAACCAGTAGCATCTTTTCCTATTGATATCGGGTTGGCGGCTCCATAATTTAAACTGTCAGCATAGACTCCACCTGACCGTTCACCATTAATAAAAAATCTAGTGTTACCTGAGACCTTTGATACTGCAATATGAGTCCATTGATACAAAAATCTAGCTAATGGACTAGCCGTAATTACACCACTACCATTAACAAAAAGTGTAATTGCAGTTCCGTTGTGATATATTAAAGTACGTTGGCCTGCTGATGTGTATAAATCTATCCAATCTTGTCGAATATTGGATGCTGAAGTTGGATATACCCAAAATTCAGCGTGCCAATCACTTGTAGCAAAACCAAGTGCTGCATTTGAAGTTGCATTTAAGAAATCTCCGCTTCCATCCATATAAAATGAAGAACCATGTATTAAAGGAGAGTATGATTCTGTAGGTCTGAAAGGCGAATAATTTATTACTCTCGCTTCACCAAATGGTGTTATTAAATAGTTGAAAGAAGAATTGTCTACAAATCTATTTGATTGACACGTTAATAATACGGTGTTTGTTACTGCTGTTAAACTATTTGATTGTATTATAGTATTTGCTGTATATAATGCGGTGCCAATAACAAATCTAAAATTGGAAATATAACCATTAATTAAAGATGAAGGAGTGCCTGAATCATTATTTCCTCCAATAATTATAACGTTATTTGAAGATATATTGTTGGGTACGTTAGCACTGGTTAATTGTGTTCCATTCACAAATAATCTTAATGTTGAACCTGATCTTGTGGCAGCTAAATGATACCAAGTATCTCTTTGAAACGTATGATTTCCAGATACAATTAAACCTGCTCCATATGAAAAGTTTAACGTTGTTCCTGTGCCTGAGATATATAATAACCAATTTCTACCTGTAGCTGACCTATAATCTCCAGCAATACCTATATCCGTACCAATTGCAGATAAATAAACCCAACCCTCAACAGTAAAGTCTTTTGTTCCTATTATCTGTTGTGAATTATTTGCAACAGATAAGTAATCGCCTGTTCCATCAAAACTAGCGGACCAACCATTTGGACTGAAAGGTGAAAAAGAAGTTTGTGTAATGTTACCATTACGGATTAAGGTGTGTTTATGTCCAGAGTCATCAATAAATCTATAAGTATTTTCTCCCATTCGATTCTGTAGAGTTAGTAACGCAGTATTCGCTACAACTTGAAGTGGTGTACTTGATATTGTTGTATTTGCTGGATAAACTGAAGAACCGTCTACGAATCTAAAATTACTTATATAGCCATTAATATTTTGAGATCCATCAAATCTTGAACCAATATATATTCGACCATTTACATAATTATTATTATCTGTATAATTTGAACCAATTTGTCGACCGTTAAGGAACATTTTGGTTACACCAGAAGTTCTCGATACTGCAAGGTGTGCCCATGTTGCAACAACAGGAGCCAAACTAATAACCATAGCATTAGTTGAACCAACACCATAGACATACTGTGTTGCTGTAATATAGATATGTGGTGCAATTGTCGCTGTCGCAGTTCTTTGATCCATAAAATTCAATGCGGTTGCAGAAGGAGCCACATTTAAATAATACCAAAATTCAATTGTAAAATCTGCTGTACCAATTGCTAAACTTGTTGTATTTGAAACTAAAAGATAATCACCTGTTCCATCGAAATTACCAGAACCAGTGGTCAAATCAGTCTCAGTAAAAGGACCAAAAGATTTGATTGGTGAATTACCTACTTTGGTAATTGTGAAATTATTATTACTGTTATCTTTGTAACTGTTACTTTCTAGAGTCAATAATTGTGTATTTGCGATAGCAGTTAGTGGTTCAGTCGGCACGGTTGGTGAAGTGGTACCAGTTCCATTAAGAACTCTAAGATTTGAAATGAATCCATAGAACCAAAAACTGCCAGCACTGTTAACACCAATGAGTGGTCTGGTGCTTATATAATTTGTTGTGTCTACCCAAGTTGAACCTGTTTGAACACCATCAAGAAACATTCTAGTGTTTCCTGACACTCTAGACACAACTACGTGATACCATCGATTAACAACAACAGTACCTGAAGTTATACGACTTACGCCATTGACATACCAAAAAATAGCACCTGCACCCATGAATAATACCGGCGCAAATTCATTGGCGCCACTTCTTGCGTCATAGATAAAACTTGAAGTTGTTACATCGGTAGTATTGATAAAACACTCAATGGTAAAATCAGATGTACCAAATGCTAAATTATTATTTCCTGTAACATTTAAATAATTACCTGGTGAAAACCATGCTGACCAATTTCTATTGAAGGGACTAAAAGCACTAGGCTTAGCGTCTGCTACGACAGTTGACACTAATTTATTTGCACTATTATCTGTCAACCAATTATATTGTTGTGTTTTTAGAAGTAATGGAGTTACATACAAGTATATGTCACCAACACTTACTGTGACACTAAACACTTTTGAAGTATCTTGAAGTTCTAAGTCGGTTGCAATTAAAGTAAATGAGTATGTGGTTTCTGTTGTTGTTGAAACAGTACCACTCAGCAATCCTCCGGTTGTTAATGATACACCACTAGGTAGACTACTTCCATTATCTAACGAATAAGCAACGGTTGTATCTGAAGTTGCCACTAATTGAATACTAAATGCAACGTTAGCAAGTTGTTCGGCCAAAGGTGATGTTGTGACCCATGCAGGAGTACCACTGGCCACGATTCCTGATAGTCTAATTGCTACACTATTATCCGGATTTACTACATAAACCTGTAGAGTTCCACTTGACAATACAGGAGTGACCACTCTCAATTCTGTTGGGCTAACATATGTTGTTGATGTGGCCGCAGTTCCTTGTATATAAACTACCGCACCAGATTGAAAACCAACACCAATCAGTTTTAAAAAACCACCGGATGTGCTAATAGCAGTATCATCCAGATTATTAAAATTTGAATCTGTTACAAATATGTTGGTGATTTCTACAGCTTGAGCTGCACCACCGCCAATAGGATAAGCATTTGTTGTATCTACTGCACCAACACTGACATTCGACCAAGCAGTTGGAAAATTTAAAATGTGTGTTACTGTTGCAGGCGCAATAGATATTTTATTACTTGTGCCTACAGCTGCAGCAACAGAACTTCTATTTCTGCCTGTCTCTGATGATGTCAGTTTGATGCTCATTAACTAATCTCCGAACCAAATAAAGTAAAACTCATTGTTGAACTGTTCGCATATACGGAAATTACATCTGTATTACCTAATGATGCACCTATAGTCAAATGTATGGTATCATTGCTAGGTATTGGTGTATCATAAGCAATGTAATGTTTGGGATCGATTGATGCACCAGCAGGTCTCACCGCAACTCTAAATGATTGACTTGAACTAGATTGATTACATATACACAATGTAGAAATAACTGCACTTGTACTTGCAGGTACGGTATATAGTGTACTTAATGTAGTCGCTGATGGATTAATTTGTCCTAATACTTTATATGAAACTGGCATTATTTCCTCTTACATTCCTGCTAGTAAAAATGGATTAAAAGAATTTATATCTGTACTACCTGTATTCGCTTTGTCAAATGCCGCTTGAGCTAAAACATTTGCAGAATTTGCTTTATCATATGCATTTGATGATTTGGTATCAATTAAAGTAATATTTGTATTTTGTGTTTCATTAACACCTTGAATATAGACGGTGTTAGATGAAGCAGTGTTTGCAGTATCTCTAGCATATTGGTCTATATTGGTACTACCGCCACCTCCACCAGACATTATGTTTGTACCAGCACCTCCACCACCTGTAGATATATCTAGGTAAAAACCTCTAGCACTACCGCCTTGTTCAAAGAATCTTAATTTATTTTGGTATACATCAACAGTTACTCCAGTACCATCCAGTGTTGTATTAGTTACTGGTTTTGCCAGTAAAATTTCTCCGCCTTCATCACCTGAAGAATTGGTAACAGATACTTGTTGTACACTTAATATCTTACTTGTTTTATTAAATGCAAAGGTGCTGTCGCCACCAAATGTTGAACCACCATCATTAAATTGTACCTGTGTATCACTGCCACCTGGAGTTGAACTACTAGTATTGGCCTTATCAAATGCTGCCTGTGCTAGTACATTTGCTGAGTTTGCTTTATCGTAAGCACTCGATGCAAATGAATTGATATTAGTAATATTTGTATTCTGTGTTACGTCCACACCTTGAGTATAGATAGTGTTGGCTGCAGCACTATTTGCGGTATCTCTAGCATATTGATCCGTACTACTTGTGACACCCGTATTTGCTTTATCAAATGCGGCTTGTGCTTTTACATCGGCAGTATTTGCTTTATCGTAAGCAGAACTAGCGAACGTATTAACATTAGTAATATTGGTATTTTGTGTAACATCAACACCTTGAGTGTAGATGGTGTTAGATGAAGCCGTATTGGCTACATCTCTAGCGTATTGATCTGTACTGCTTGTGATGCCTGTATTAGCCTTATCAAATGCAGCTTGAGTATATGATAATAGATTAGTTCCTTGAGAGTAAATATTAGTGGCCTGTATATCACCTTGAACACCAATACCACCAGCAACTTGTAATGCACCAGTTGTTTTGCTTGAAGTTGAAACAGTTGATTTTACAACAACAGTATTTGATGCTGTGATACGCATGACAACATTTGCATCTTCTATGCCATTAGTAGCAAATACAATATCATTTGTTGTGCCTGTAGCAATGATCGCATTACCACCACCAGTAATTGTATTACCATAAACGATCCAGTAACCATCATTAGGTTTAATCAATCCATAACCTGGATAACTGTATGTGCTACTTGCTAGACCCAAATCTAAAAATGTATCTAGAACAGTACCGTTGTCGGCAATTATAAACAAATCTGCTGAAGATAGGTTGCCTTGGTTAATATTTTGCATATTAAGACCAGCATAACCAGCATAATTTGATGTCATTTGGAATACTGTTTGTGGTTCTACCAAATACCCAGTAGGAATACCAGCATATAGTGCATTGAAACCATTGGCTGCATATCCAAAAAACTGACCAGTATTACCACTAACAGTTACCGATGTTACATTACCTGTGTAAATAACATTACCACTAACACTCAAACTACCTTGAATAGAAACATTTCCTGCAATCGTACCACCACTATTAACAAAAGTTGCACCTACGTTGGCTCGATTATATGCAGCATTTGCTTGACTAAATGCCTCTCTAGCTAAATCATCAGCTGAAGTGATTCTCGCATTTTGTGTGGTATCAACACCTTGTATTATTGAAATCTGAGTATTCTGTGTTTCGTCTACACCTTGAGTATAAACTGTATTAGCTGATGTTGTATTGGCCTTATCAAATGCGGCTTGTGCCAATATGTTTGCAGAATTGGCCTGTAAAAAAGCAGCATTAATCTGTGAGGCAACATTCATACTACCAATAACTACTTCGGTATTAGCGTATAGGGTTCCAAATATTCGTGTGCCGTCTTTTAGTAATGCCATTTTTTACTTTTTCATTTAAATGATTAGATATTTATTACTATTAAAAAGGTGTATATTCATCAAAGTAACCGGATACCTGATATGTTCCATCAGATTTTCTTCTCTCAGCAACACTACTATCCAAATTTACTTCATCAAATTGTATTGCACATATTCCTGTAGTAGAAACTCGCATCTTAGGAAAGTAAAATGGAGTTAAACTATTATAGGTAACACCATTAATATTACTGACTGTAAAATTATTAGGACTACTATCTGTTAATAATCGAGAACTATTATCTTGTGATAATAGTAATTTTGTATTTGCAACAGCCGTTAATGGAACAGTTGGTGGTGTAAAGTTATTAGTATATAATGCGGAACCATTAACAAATCTAAAGTTTGAAATATATCCTGTAATTGAACCTGGTGCTGTTCCCGAACTACCGATAAGCATTGCTCCTGGTTGTGTTGTAATGCTTCGTGTGGATACATTAATTGATCCTTGACTTGTGCCATCAACATATAGAGTAAGATTGGCACTATTACGAACAATAGCGTAGTGATGCCAAGCATTTAAACTTGGTGGATTAGTTGCAAGATTTGTTGTGGTTCCATATGCACCACCATCTCCTAAAATCACTTGAAACTGATTTGTGCCAGTGTTAAAATAATAAGCATTTGCTGCAAAAACCGCATAATTATTTCCATATGTCCAAACCGTATCATACAAATTACGAGAGGTCTGATACATCCAAAATTCAATAGTATGATTGTTTGCACCTAATGTAAATGCAGTATTCGCTGATACAGTCAAACGAGTTGATGATGATCCTGTAAACCTTGCACTTCCACTTGGAGATTGCAACACTGTTTCATCAAGATCAACTGCTGACTGTAATACACCAGTTGAGAATAATTTAGAAATGGTCGTTGCCATTATTCAAACACCGTATCTAAACTATTTGTGGCCGCATTATAATATTGATATACCATACTCACATTAGATGTATTTGAGAAACCAACTCTATTTCCTACATAGATGCTATCTGAAACACCAACACCACCTATAACTAATAGTGATCCAGTATTAGGTTTGGTTGATGATATATTCGAATTAACATTTAATGATCCTGTTATGGTATCACCAGTTTTTAAGACTCTATTGTTTGCAGCCGTAAATGCAGCATTAGCATGTCCAAAACCAGCTGTGGCGTAGGTATTTACAGCGTTAATATTGGTGTTTTGGGTGTTATTAACACTTTGTTGATATACTGTATTGGATGCAGCAGTATTGGCTGTATCTCTAGCGTACTGATCTATACTTCCAGATGCAGCAGTATTGGCTTTATCAAACGCTGCTTGTGCCAGTACAGTAGCAGTCGTGATATTAGTGTTCTGTGTTACATCTACACTTTGTGTGTATATAGTATTTGATGATGCACTATTTGCTGTATCTCTAGCATACTGGTCTGTACTGGTTGAAACACCTGTATTAGCCTTATCAAATGCAGCCTGTGCTAACACAGTGACAGTTGTAATATTGGTGTTTTGCGTTACGTCTACGCCTTGAGTATATACTGTATTAGCTGAAGCAGAATTGGCCGTATCTCTAGCATATTGGTCTGCACTAATACTATTATTAGCCTTATCAAACGCAGCCTGTGCTAGAACATTGGCTGAGTTTGCTTTGTCAAATGCTGAACCAGCAAAAGTATTTACGGAACTAATATTAGTGTTTTGAGTTGTATCAACACCTTGAGTATAGATGGTGTTCGCTACAGCAGAATTTGCGGTATCTCTAGCATACTGGTCGGAAGTTATTCCTGTATTTGCTTTGTCGAATGCTGCTTGTGCCAGTACACCAGTTGAGTTTGCCTTATCATATGCTGAACCAGCAAAAGTAGTTGCGTAAGTAATATTGGTGTTTTGTGTTAAGTCTACACCTTGTGTGTAAATGGTGTTAGCTACAGCTGAATTAGCAGTATCTCTGGCATATTGGTCAGCAGTTATTCCTGTATTTGCCTTATCAAATGCTGCATTGGCATGTCCATAAGCACTTGTTGCATATATGTTTATGGCAGTAATATTATTGTTTTGAGTATTATCTACACCTTGTATTAATGTAATGTTATTATTCTGTGTTGTATTAACACCTTGTAGAATCGCAATATTATCTGTAGATGTATTTGCAGTATCTCTGGCATATTGGTCAACACTAGCTGATGCAGCCGAGTTGGCCTTATCAAATGCCGATTGTGCTAGAACGTTGGCAGAATTTGCTTTGTCATATGCTGAACCGGCAAATGTATTGACATTGATAATGTTCGTGTTCTGTGTTGCATCCACACCTTGAGTATAGACAGTATTAGCTACAGCAGAATTAGCAGTATCAAAAGATGATTGAGTGTAATCATAAGTTGTTTTGACTGCTAATGGTGTGGCTGCATTTGCACCAGATACTCCTGATGTAGAAGAAATGCTATCACTTAATTCAACAACACCTTTTACCGATCCGGATGCTGTTTGAGGTGAAGCAACACCAGCAGATACAATACGACCATTAGCCGCATAACCAATAACCGGTATCTGAGTTGAACTACCAACTGACGAACCTACTAAAGAAATATGAGTTACATCTGTATTCGCAACATTAAAGGCTGCCTGTGCTAAAACATTTGTAGAATTTGCTTTATCAAAAGCACTAGAAGCAAGTGTATTGATTGATGTGATATCTGTATTCTGGGTTAAATCAACACCTTGAGTGTATATCGTATTCGCTATAGCACTATTTGCGGCATCTCTAGCATATTGATCTATACTTCCTGCGGCCGCAGTATTGGCTTTATCAAACGCAGCTTGTGCCAACACGTTAGCACTATTGGCTTTATCGTAAGCATTAGATGCATACGTGTTAACTGATGTTATATTTGTGTTCTGAGTATTATTGATACTTTGCTGATATACAGTATTTGCTGCAGCTGTATTTGCAACATCAAAACTTGCTTGAACTAATGTGCCAACGGTGTTTGCTTTATTATAAGCATTTGTTGTGTAACTATATAATTCTATTCCGTTTACTACTGCTGTCGAACCAATCAAATTACCTTTAAATATACCAGCATTTAAATTGGCCTTATTAAATGAAGCATTGTTGATGTCAATATTATTATTAGAACTTAGTTCAGGTGTATATCCATCGAAAACAAAAAATTCTTTTGCAGATGCATCTCTAATAATACCTGCATGTGCATTTGTTCCAGCATTATAGTGGCCAGCAAAACCAATATCTAATAAGTCTGTTGTATAGTTACCAACACCTAATGTAATTAATGCATCTTGTACAGAGAGTGATGAGGTATTAATTGTGGTTGTGTTACCTAAAACATACAAGTTGCCAGTAACCGACAAATCTCTAGTGAATAATACATTACCGCTAACTGTGCCTCCAGTATTAATGAATGTGGCACCAATATTGGCCTGTGTGAAAGCTGCATTGGCTTGATTATAAGAACTTTCAACTAAATTTTCAGTTGAGGTGATTCTTGAGTTTTGAGTTACATCAACACCTTGTAATACTGTAATACTATTATTCTGTGTTAAATTTATACCATATAATATAGAAATATCATTGTTCTGTGTGTTATTAACACTTTGTAGAATTGTGATATTGTTGTTCTGTGTGTTATTAACACCTTGCAGAATTGTTATGTTGTTTGTGGCCGCATTAGCAGTATCTCTGGCATATTGATCGGCAGTTATACTGTTGTTGGCTTTATCATACGCTGATTGCGCTAATATGTTTGCTGCATTGGACTGGTCGAATGATACCTGAGCATAATCGTATGCTGTTTTAACTGCTAGAGGTGTGGCTGCATTTGCACCAGATACTCCTGATGTTGATGATACACTATCGTTTAATTGTAAAACACCTCTTACTGAACCTGTACCAATTTGTGGTGAAGTTACACCTGCTGAAATGATACGACCATTGGCCGCATAACCAATAACTGGAATTTGTGTAGAACTACCAATAGAACTACCAACTAATGATACATTTGTTACATCAGTATTGGCTCTATTTCGTGCAAATTGGTCAATTGCTGAACCAGTTATTGAACTGTTCGCTGTATCTCTGGCATATTGGTCTACTGCTGAACCACTTGAAGAATTGTTGGCTGTATCTCTGGCATATTGGTCAATTGCTGAACCAGTTATTGAACTGTTGGCCGTGTTTCTGGCAAATTGATCTATTGCAGTTCCGGTAAATGCAGTATTTTGTATTGTACTATCGGGAAATGTTAATTTACCATCTGAACCGAGACTTAATCTGTAAATACCATTAACTAAGTTTGCTGTGTCTGGTTGTGAAAAAACTGAGTTACTAACAGATGTGATAAGGCCATTTGCAGAAACTTGAATAACTGGAATAGCAGTTTGACCACCATAATAACCAGGTGTTAAACCATTTATATTATTTAATACGGCACCGTAAAATTGACCATTCGCATCACGTTTTACTAGTGTATTGGCCGTAAGATTAGGAGTTGCAGAATCGATAGTCTGCGTATAGAATCGTCCACCTACATTTAGAACACCGTCACTAGTAGGAGAACCAATAAAAAAGGTATTAGATACATATGAATAAGCTAATTCACCTGGTTCAAGATAAGGTGGAATTGCCGTAATGAACGAACGTTTAATTATAACGCCGGTGTTTGATGTAGCCATTTATGCTTCCCTAATAATATACGGTATTTATACAACGTACCGTTAGAACTCTCCTCCATCAAATTTACCGGGAATTTCACCTGTTGTTGCGGCCAAAGAAGTCTCTGCGGCAACCAATGCCGTACCTGAGGCAGCAACGGCTTGTGCAGACGCAGCTAAGGCTTCATTTACTTTTGACGCAAGACCAGAACCAACAAAAGTTGTAGTTCCTGTTACTGTTTGTTGTTGGCCTTGATTAACACGGACACTTATTGATTGTATTGGTCTTACTGTTACGTTTGGCATTTTATCTGGTTACCGATGGAGAGATGAATATTTGCCCCTCAAGAACTCTAGTCACCGTACCAAATGTTTGATCTGTAATAATAACGTCATAAACCAATTTTTGAGTAGCGCTTATTGCTGCTGTAGTATTTGAATTTGCTGTGAGTGTTACGATGCCACTGTTAGCGTTTGCAATAACAGTACCAAAATTAATTACAACATTTGAAGAATAGTATGATTTTCTGGCCTGACCTCTTATTGTGAAATCATTTAGATCATAAGGATAACCATTACTATCCGTCAGAGTTAACTCTGTACTAAATGTGGTACCTTGTTCTAAAAATAAATCTTGATATGCTGCAGCCATTTATTTTCCTATTTTGCAAATTGTTCTACTAAATGTTTTTTAATTTGTTCTTCGTCTATAATAGTATCAAGCCACACTTCATGTCCTTCTGGTGTCAATTCAATAACAGAATATGGTTGTTTATGTGTATGTAACATATACAGATCAAAGGCTCTTTTGGATACTAACTCTAAACACTCATCAAGAGTTTCTACAGTGGTATATAGACCATCTGATGGATTAAAAATTTTATATTTCATATTTAAACTACAGCACCATATAAAGTTCCAGGTGAAGCGATTATTAATTGCCTGCCATTTCTTTCGATTGCTTTTCCACCAAGACCTGGTGCAACTACGTCAGTTGCTGGGCTAATAGAACCTATACCTCCAGAAGCACCCCATCCTCCTCCACCACCTCCACCATCGGCAGTTGAAATAGGTGAACCACTCCCACCTACTTGATCTAAACTTCCACCATTACCACCATTAGCTTGTGCTGGACCACCATTTGCGCCACCGCCACCACCACCGGCACCGCCGCCTACTCCTCGTACATCAGCACCTGGAATTCCACCACTACCGCCAGTACCATCTATGATTCTTCCACCTCCACCACCTGAACCATATTGAGCTTCTGTGTCTGATACAACTATGTTTCCAGTAGAACCAGCATTACCTATTGAACCACCAGCACCACCAGCGGCTATAGAACCACTAGAAGTTCCTGCTGTAAGTGAGGCGAGTGATGTTGCCATGCCTTGACTACCTTCATCTGTAACTACAAACCGAGCGCTATTTGGATCAGAACCTTTTATTCCCATGAAAATGAAAGCTCTTCTAGCGTTAGTCCAACTTGATGGTGTACTTGGTGGTGCTCCAAAATTGCTTGTTAAAAAATCTCTCACTGCTTGTGACAAAGAACCAGCGTCTAAAACTGACATTAAAACGACTCTACCTGTAGGTAAATTCTGCAAAGATACAAGTAGTGCATTACTTTCTACTAGCGAGCTATCATTCCATGTGTCGTAACATATTGCTGATTCTACCGCTGAGTTTTGTGGATTTAATACTACAACATTTATACCTCTACTACTTACTGGTATATCTCCTACGTTTTCTACTTTTGGTGGGGTAAATAATATTTGTCCTTTTCTATCTCGACATGTTATCTTAGTACCACTAACACTGATAAATGCATCGTTGGCTGAACCACCATTAAATACTCCGAATGTTGTGGCCTGAGCTCCTATACTTCTAATAACTATATCAGCCGATGCTGGTGTTGTTGGTGGATTGGTTTCATTTGAGCCAAGAGTTAATGTACCAAAATTGAGAGTAGCTGATGTAGTAGATCCACCTCCTAATCCACCACCATATACCGATCCACCATAACCACCACCAGCACCACCGCCACCTGATCCAGTTGTTGCTCTGTTTGCAGCTGCACCACCACCGCCACCACCAGCGATTGTGTTATAATTGAATAGAGTTGTATTAGAGCTTATGGACATGGCCGTTCCGCCATTCGTAGCTGCAACTGTTCCCAATTGACCACCGTAAGTACCACCATCACCACCACGACCCATTATATAACCTTTATTAATGATATAGACGGTATCGTTAGCATTCCACCCACTAACAGTTAATGCTGGTGTAGAAATACTGTTTGAATAAAGATAGATATTATCTAATATTGTTAATGTTGCTGTAGTATTTCCAGCTGTGTACCCCGGAACTTTTTCTGGATTAAAAGTATATGTTTCAGTATTTGATGTTATATTAGCATATAAGAATGGTCCGTCGGTGGGTTTAGTGCTACCACCAGTCATTAACATGGAGATTATACTCATATTAATTCAATCCTGCACCACTGATTACAAAGTTGTTTGGTGAGTAACACAATATAGTGGCCAGACCAAATTGACCTAATGTTGTATTACCTCTTGTACCACGACCAGCAAAGATTACGTTTGCATTAGGAGCATTGGCAATATTCATTGCAGAAGTTGAGTTATTAAAGATAGTAATAACCTGGCCTACACCAAATACATTATTTGGTACAACAACAAATCCACTTGTAATTGCAACATGTCTGCCATTATCTTCAGCAGTTAAGATATAAGATGTAGTTCTACTATTTTGTGGAATAGACCTTAAACTTCCGTAACGATCTGAAACGGAATACATTACTAAGTTTGGTTCAATATTTGATGATCTAATATTACCAGCAATTTGCGTATTTGCAATATTTATGATCTGATTATTTGAAATCAAATTAATAATATTGGCCGCATAAACATTAGATATTTGATCTGGACCTAATTTACCAATGATTTTACTATTTGATATATTGGCAATTTGTGTATTAGCAATCAAGTTAATAATATTGACTGCATACACGTTAGAAATCTGATCTGGACCTAATTTACCAATGATTTTACTATTTGATATATTGGCAATTTGTGTATTAGCAATCAAGTTAATGATATTGGCAGCATACACATTTGAAATTTGATCGGGTCCTAATTTACCAACGATTATACTATTAGCAACATTGGCAATCTGTGAAGATGTAATTAAACCCTGTATCGAAATACTGTATACATTTGTAATTTGTGGTGCTATAATGTTGCCAAAAATTTTATTATTAGCAAGATTTACAATTTGACTTGATTGAATTCCTGAACTAAGTTTATTACCATCTATACCAAATGCGAGTTGTGCATTGGTAATTAAACCAGTAATTTGTGTGTTGGCAATATTAGAAATCTGTGTATTAGAAATGAGTCCTGTTAATACATTGCTGTTTACGTTAGAGATTTGAGCTGCATTAATTCTACCCGTAATTTGTGTATTGGCAATATTAATAATTTGGTTATTGGAGATTAATGTAACAATACTATTCGCAAAAACGTTTGCAATCTGTGTAGCTATTAACTTACCTGTAATTTGTGTATTGGCAATACTAATGAGAACATTAGATGCTGAATAAATTCTACCTTGTGAATCGATAGCTATTTGAGGAACACTATTTGCTAGACCATAGATCGTATTACTAACTGTGGTGTTTGCTAAAACTGATCCCGTTACTTTTGTTGTCATTTATTATTTCCCTTTTAGTACATCCACTTCATGTTTCAAATCTTTGACTTGCTGATTTAATTCTTTGATTGCTTCAATTAATAATACAGTTAGGTGTTCGTAACGAACGGCCTTACTTGATTGTTCTGCACCTAATGGTGTGAAGTCATAGACAACTTCAGGAACAATTGGTTGTATTTCTTGAGCAATAACACCAAGTAGTCTAGTTTTGTTTACGTCTGATTTGTAGTTATAGTAATAACCATTAATATTTGTTATCTTATCTAGTGCTGTATCAATTCTTACAATGTTCTCTTTTAGTTTAACATCTGAAGGTGAACCAAACGCAGTCATGTTACCTAATGATACTAAGTTACCTGATGGATCAAGTGACATTAAGAGACCGTTAGTAAATGAATTATTTGTACTCTTATACCAGTTATGAGTATTACCAGCCATCTGATACATAGCACCAAAACCGGTCGTCTCTGCTGTCCAGCCACTACCATTATACCATGTATTATTTGAGAAATGTGCATAGTTAATTGCAGATGATCCACCAGATGATATGTGTGTGTTACCAATCTTTGCAAAACTATTCTGTACTATATTCAACGATCCAGCAGTTGCACTTGCAGCAACACCTAAACCAACTGAATTAAATTGCGGTAGAGATGTTGTTCCTAATTGTGCAGCAGTTATTGTACCAGTAAGATTAGCAGTAGGTAAACTTATAGGTGTGTTAGTTGCACTTGTTATGCGACCAGCTGCATCTATTGTAATTACAGGATGATAACTTGCAGCACCATAAGTTGCAGCTACAACACCGGTAGTAGTCAGATTAGCTGATGAGAATAGACCAGTAACTCTTGTGTTTGCAACTGATATCAGAGTGTTTGTTACAGAAGTAACTCGACCAGCAGCATCTACAACAATGACAGGAAGGGTATTGGCAGAACCATAAGTTGTCGCTACAACACCTGTATTGCTTAAGTTTGCTGATGTAAATACACCAGTAATACTAGTATTTGCAATTATTAAACGATTATTTGTTGCAGAAAGAATACGACCAGCTGGATCTACCGTGAATGTTGGGTAGAATGTGCTGTTACCAAAAGTTATAGGTGATAAGTTAGCTGTAGTAGTTGCAACACCTGTATTGCTTAAGTTTGCTGATGTAAATATACCAGTAATTCTTGTATTTGGAACTATTATGGGGTAACTAGAGATCGATGTAACTCTACCTTTTGTATCTAGAGTGACTACTTGAGTAGTATTTGCATTTCCATATATTCCAGCTATTTGTATATTCGGTAATTCCGCCGTAGCTGCTGTGTTTGAAACAGCAACAATACGACCAGCAGGATCAACTGTTATTACTGGAATAAATGAACTGTTACCAAAAGTGATACTTGAAGTATTACCTGTGGCGATTGTTACACCAGTGTTTGTTAAATTTGCTGATGAGAACAGGCCAGTAATACTAGTGTTTGGTATTACTAAATTACCATTAGACGCTGCGGTAATTCTACCTGCAGCATCTACAGTAATTATAGGATAAGTTATTGTATTACCATATGTTCTTGATAAAACACCTGTATTGCTTAAGTTCGCTGATGAGAATAAACCGGTAACTTGTGTATTTGCAACAGATATTAATGTGTTGGTTACACGAGTGATACGTCCTGCCGGATCAACAGTTATAACTGGAACAGTATTTGCTATGCCAAAAGTTATAGGTGATAAGTTAGCTGTAGTAGTTGTGACACCTGTATTGCTCAAGTTAGCAGATGTTAATAATAAACCACTAACTGCACTAGCTTGAATCGTAAATGGTTGATTTGATGCATTTGTTATACGACCAGCAGAATCTACAGTAAACACCGGATAATTTGTTGAACTACCATAAGTGGCCGCAGTAACACCAGTAGTAGTTAAATTTGCTGAGGAGAACAGGCCAATAACTTTAGTATTTGCAACAGCTACAACAATATTGTATGAATTACCAGAATTCAATACGTTTTGTACGAATGCCGTAGTGGCAATCATTGTATTTGAAGTTGTATTGGCCGCAGTTGGTGCTTTTGGAGCACCATACAAAACAGTGCTATTTGCCCATGCTACATTGCCAATCAGTGCATCAATAACTAGTTGAACAGTATTTGCTCTTACACCTGTCCATAATGTATTTGGAGTAAATGCAGTATTGTTTGCATAATATGTCGTGTTTGAATAACCATCAATCTCAAATAGAATTACAACACCAGGTTTAGGTGAATTGTTGGTCAGGCCAACATAATTAAACGATACTGTTGTACCATTTGTTTCTGCATATTCTGTTGGGAATTGTCTTACACCATCAATATAAACTCTTAGTTGTCCTGAACCTGGAAGATACGAAGGAACAGAGTAAGAATTTCCAGTGCCATTTCCAGTATAAGTTTGTCTTGTTGTTCTAATCAGTGTACCTGGTGTAGTACCTGGTGCAGAAACGTTATTTGATGATGTCCAGAAATAACTTCCTGTTCCATTTGTTGCCAAGACTTGGCCTGCTTCAGTAGATGCAGGTAACAATGTATCTAAAGCACCAACTGCGGTTGTAGCACCTGTACCACCTTGATTTAATGCTAGTGGATTAGCTAATGATAGACTATTAAATGTTGGGTTAGATGATGTTCTTAAATCTTGTGGTGTGCTAACAGTTAAAACATTAGAAGTAGCTGTGATGGTAACACCGTTGCCACTCTCGAATGATAATACACCACTACTTGGTGTGGCTAAACCTGTTGTACCAACAACAGTATTTAATGAAGTGTTAGCTCTATCGAATCCAGCAGTAGAATATACACCTACAGTATTTGCGTAATTAAATGCATCATTAGCTTGATTAAATGCTGCGTTTGCTTGATTTCTAACCCACAAATCAAGTGCATTATTTGCTGCGGTGAATGCTAGATTTGCCTGTAAAAATGCTGAATTTGCGTGGTTAAAACCTGCTTGTGCCAGCACATTTGCTGAATTTGCTTTATCGAAAGATGTGTTTGCTTGATTTCTAACCCATGTATCAATTGCATTATTTGCTATATTTGATCCAGCATTTGCTGTATTGGCTGCATTATTGGCAGCATCAAAAGCCGCTTGAGCAAATGCTCTATTCAGTTGAATTGAATTATTCAGTGTGTTTGCAGCATTAGCACTCGCAGCATAAGTTGCAGTAGAAGATGCACTAAAATTTAAATCAACAGCATCAGTTAAAATTTCTGATGTTAAAATTCTAAAAAAACCGCCTGAATTTCTTGTTGGAAAGTTTGCTGTTGGACCTAAAGAGTTAATTTCCCAATATAATTTGTCAGCATTGTATTTTATTTCTGCATGATTTCCAGGACCTGAATCTCTTAATTTTACGATAGACGCATTACGTGATGGTGACTGGGGGAAAACTATAGATGCATTACTTATGCTAGTTCCATCTAATGAAAGGCCACCAGTAGAACCACCTCCGCCAACACTAAAGCCACCTTCACCAACAACAATACCTCTAACATAGGCCATTGCATTGTTAGCGTCAATTAAAGATGTTACATTTGCTGTTTGTGTGGCAAGTCTAGTGTTAATACTAGAGAATATTGCAGTATTTGTTGTGTCTGTATAACTTCTTGCCGCAGCCAGAGTTACAGCATCGTTTGCTTGTAACCATGTATTTGCTGCATCAACATATGTTGTTACATCACCTTGTGTACTGAACAGACGACCAATGATAGTCAAGTTACCATTAATGATTGCATTATTTGAAACAGAAAGACCTATGTTTGCAGCATTGGCATAAATTGTACCACTTGAAATTAATGTAGTATTGGCATTTGTGAGATTAACTGTGCCATCAACACGTAGATTGTTCTGTATATAAGCACCAGAACCAATACCTTGTACCTGCATTTGAGATGCAAAAATGGCATTACTTGTTACTTGTAATCCTAAAGTGGGATCATTAAGATAAAGTGTACCAGCATCTTTGGAATAAAGACCTGTTGCGAAATTATTATTTTCCTTAATGAGTTGGTTGGTCGTAACCATCCAATCACCATAGGTATTAGCATAACTTAATAGGTTAACTGTATTAGCCATTCTTATTCTTATCCAATAGTTGTAACATTAATTGCTTGATCTCACCCATATCTTCCTTAATATTGGCGATCTCTGCCTTCACAGTATTTATCTCATCTTTTTGGGTCTTTAATAGTCGAACCTTAGAAAGATATTCGTTCTTGGCCACATCATCTGTATTCATTAATGCCATACTTTCAGTATCTCTGATGAAATTCGTTCCTGTTACTTTAACGAACATATTAAATTCCTGTTCCTGATGGTAAAGCAAGAGCACGAATGTCGGTTAAGAATGGGCAAATTGTGCCATCAGCTGCCGACATAACGACTTTGATTGCAAATTGACTAAACTCTGTATATGTTTGGCCGCTTGTACTAGTATATGAAATATAATTGTCTGGATCATTATTTGTACCAGGTGCCCATTCAAATTCAATTAAATTATCTTTTGAAGATGAGTATAAATTAGACCCTTTGATTTGTGTCATTAATTGCCAGTTTTGGTCATCAAAAGGTTGGTCATCATTTCTATTTAGAATCTTATAGTAAACATAGGCCTCTGTACCAAAAGGTTTGTATGCTGTGTAAAATACTCTTAGATCACCAGAGTCATTGTTAGGTGCAAGAACAACTTTCTTAGTGAAGTATTTAGCGAGTGAGTTACCACCACGTGATGATGTTTCACCATAAACAACTACATTTGCAGGTGTTGTGTTTGCACCATACACTGTGATTGTTGGTGATTTTATGTAACCGGAACCACCATATGTAACATATACGGATGATATCACATTTGAAGTTCCATTATTTGCAACCGTTACACTAACAACTGCACTGTCTGTTCCAACGTCTGGTGCTGAGATAGTTGCATAAGTATTTGCAACATCATTATAACCTGAACCTGTATTTGCAACAGAAATTACAGCATTTGATATACTCATATTATTGATAATATACTGTATATTATACATCGTAGTACCATCATCCGAAATGATAGGACTTAAATTTGGATCACTAGATTGTAGTGTTGCATACATTGAGAATGTAGCTGGAGAATCTTTCAACAATACACGCTGGCCTTTACCATCATCATACTCAATATTATCTGGTGTTGGTGAACCGTATTTACCTGGGAAAGCTTGTATTGGTCCAATAGGTGTGTTTCCATCAGCAAGTATTGCTTCATATGAATATTGTATTCCTGTTCCTGCTGGAGTAAAATCTGTGGTGGTAAGATTAATAGCATCTGACCATGTTGTTTCTACAAAGTTATCTGTTAGGTTAGTAACGTTGTTTGCATCAATTGAATGTTGAATATCATTGGTACCAAGTTTTCTACGTGGCAATCCTTTAGGTATTGAGAATTGAACATATGGTGTAATAGATGTATCGAATACACATCTATCAATAATAAACATCATTGATTTTGTTTGATCGGCAGTCCAAGTAATAGAGTTCTGTGATTCAAACAATGCACCAACATAAGGTGCACCACCAACTTTAGTGGGTGATGCTGGATCTGGATCTGTAGGTAAAGCTTTTGCAGTTGAAGGCACAGCAATCTTATTTTGTTGTGCATAATACAATACGTAATCAGGTGTAGTTGTTTCTACCAGAATTGCATACATAACTCCGCCTTGAATATAGACGGGTGACTCGAACATGAACTCTGTGTAAGTTGAAGAATCTAAAAAGTGTGGTTTTTTGGAAGTGTTAACATTTTCAGGTGATAACACCACAGTAGAGTGATCCAATTTTACACCATTTGGATATCCATTTAGTGTACCAATAATAGAAACTTTAACTGGAATACTTGTATCTGGTTTTGAAAAGAAAAATAATTTAACGGAAGAAATAAACAAACCATTAGGATAATTATCTTTATCTAATATGAATGTTTGAGCTACTGGATCCCATGGCTGATATGTTGTTATTGTACTTATTAATTGTTTTTCTCTTTGTCTAACTTGTGTAAATGCAGTTGAAGCTGAGTCTATTGAAGGACCAAATTCTAATTTTTGTGATGTTGTAGAAAGACCTGCTGCTGTAAATGTTCCTTCAGCATAGGCCGTTGCTGTCATAGGATCTGCATCAACAGTTCTGTTGTCAACTCTAAATATTCTTTGTCCTGTTTGAAATGTCCCTCCAGGAACATTAAAAATGCCAACAAAATTACCTGCTTCATCTGTTGATAATTTAGGTAAACCTGTACCTGTTTTTACTGCTGTAGTAAGGTCTGTAACGTTACCAATAAGATTGTATTGAGAGGTTACATCACCGACCGCCTCATTATAACCCAATGATACATTAATTGGTGTTTGTAATGTAACGATTTTCGTGGATGCATCATAAGCAATAATATTTGCAGTTCTATTGTAATACTCAGTTATTATTCGTGTTGGTGATGTTGTATAATTATATGGCATTTGTTTCTTCCAGTAAGACTATTGTTTATTTATTGTTGATGATACAAGCAATTCTACCTACAATATTGAAGGTTGCCAGTAAGAACTTTTTGGTTAAAGGACTCTTATTGTCTTTAAATGACCTACCAATTAGATATTTACCTATACTTAGATTCATATCTCCACATAATTTATTCAATATATAACCACCATATGTTATGTATTTACCTAAAGATGTTACTTCCACTAGTGTGTCAGAAATTGCTTGTTTAGTAAATGTTCCATTTTCATAGTTCAACCTCAATACACCACCATCACCAACAATAGATGTTGTTCCATAACCATTAACAATGTATGTACCATCACCATCAACCCACAAGTTGTAAACCATTTCACCTTTAGCTGGTGTTCTGATTGCATCATCCAATTGATTCATGTGTCCTAACCATGGATACAGGTTCATTATTTCTTTAGAAATAGGGCAACTTAATTGACCATCAATATAAAGTGGATGGTTAATTGTTGCGAATGGTTTTAGTTTTTTGTTTGGTGAATATAGTTCCATGAATGTAGAATCTAATGTTTCTTCTACAAACATTACAACATTCAACATTTTCTTATTGTGGTTGAATACTACATCACCAACTTTAACGTCTTTGATTTTCTTTTCTGTTCCATCGGCCATTAATATCAAAGTATCTTTGGTGAAACATCTACCTCCACGACTTGGTGGTGGTGGAGGTGGAACATATGTTGCGCTTTGTACTGTATATGAATAACAATATTTTGATCGTATTGCGAGCTTAGCACCAACATAATAATCATTAACATCTGAAGCGTTAGCATCTAATGCTAATTTTGTTACACCAGTAAACCATGCACCACCTTTTGGCATAACTATTTGTTGTGCAACATCATCATAACTTGATGCTGGTGGTGATGTAGATTGATAGACTATTTCACCATCAGGAGCTTTACCTACAACTGCAACTGCACCTGGACTACCAGCTGTTGTCGTTGCATACACTCTAAAAATGTGTGAACCAGCAGTTAAATACTTGGTATTAGACGTTGTTGTTCTTGGACCAGCAGTGTGAACAAGAACATTATTTGCCGCACTAGTTCCACCAACCCTAAGTACACCTGTACCACTAGCACTTATTACAAATGTATATGTGCCGGCCTCCTCAACATCTACAACAAAAGTTAAATCAAATACTCCTGATTGTTGCAAATCACCCCAAACACCATATTGATTTAAAAAAGTTCCCCAATCATTTGCAGATCGTATTTTGTAGATATTTGATTCTGCGCCACCGCCAGTTGGTTTATATTTTCCACCAACACCAGTAATTACACCTGATGTGTGTAATGGAGTTACTGAAGATGCTGCATTAATGAATCCGTATGCCGTATTAGATGCTGCTGCATTATACTGTCCTGCTGAGTCAAACACAGCATTTTGAATTATATTGGTTGTTGTGGACTTTTGAGCACCTAATAATGCAGAGATATACAATCGAGCACTTGTACTATTTGGATAGTTGTACATACCAACAACTCTACCAAGTGGATTGAATCTATTTCCTGCATAGAATCCTACAATATCATTTTCTTTGAATTTACCTCCAACATTTACAAGTTCAATAGTGTTTGGTGAAGTCATAAAATCATTTGCTTTTACACCATCAAACCAACATGACACTTCACTATTGATTAGTAGGCCTTTAGCTCTTACTATAATTTGTTGTGGTCTAATGTATGGTAGTACAGCAATGTTTGTTAGATAACCATTGTTACTACCAACAGTAGATGATACTTGACTATAACCAGCTTGAGTAACATTACCCAATTGACTTGCGTATGTATTGGTTGTTGTTGCAACAAATCCACGACCACTAGTTACTGTTGATGTAGATTCTGAAGTTCCAGGAATTGTTGCAAAGTCTCCTGAATTCAGTAAGTTAACACCATTTGTTTGTTGATAAACCTTTAATGAAGGATCTGTAACAAGAATAGCTGGTGCTTGGTTGTTATCTACCCAGTTATCCATTGGAGGGTTTAAACTAACAATACCTTGTGCTACAGCGACAGCAAATGGGTTTACACTTACCGTACTTGTTGCAATTGGTTGTACAACAACATTTGTTGTCGTGTATGGTAGAGTAAATATATTTGTTTGAGTACCACCAATACTAGAAACTGAGAAATAGTTTGTCTTGTTTAATGTACCCAATGAATTTAATACGACTGGATTTTGTAGTGCAAAGTTTTCTACAATATTTAAAGGTCCGAGTCTTTTCTTTCTTGTATTCAAATTGGCTTGGAAGTCTGGATTGGCTGTATCAGCAGTTGAATATGATGAGAAGTCATCAACTAAGATACCATTTTTAAATCTATTCAAACCATTAACATCTTGTACTTGTAATGATTGTGCATTTGTTTCCAACAAACTCAATGCAGAATAATACTCTAAGTTATTAACACGAGTTTGTAGATCGGTAATATCTCTCTTGATCCAATTTTTGTGTAATACTTTTTCGATTGAGAGATTTGCATCAACTTGTCCTGGTGCTTCACCTGGAATATAAGCTGTATATGGATCCAATGTAAGGTTAGACAATACTAATGCACCATCAGGTGCGGCCGGAAAGAGAGGACTAGTAGAAGGAGTACCTTTTATGATTTGGAACTGTTTATCTTTCGTGAGAATGAGTTTATCTTTTCTTGCCAGATAATAATTATAATCACCTGTGTATTCCGACAATGGTAGTGGTATTAACATACCAGCATCTGTTGTTGTAGGATCACTTGTGTACTCAAATATCATATCTGCTTGTGCATTTTTTCTAACAGGTCTAAAGTCCAAACAGTCCGACAATCTATAGGCGGTACCACCTTTACTTGTGTATGTTGGAATAGATTGATATTCTTCTGGTGACGTTGACACACCGCCAGCTGAACCAGGAAGATAAGAGTTTACATTGAAGTAACCATCTCCACCAGTGTGTTCATAATAATCAAACACAATCAATATATTACCATTTGGTATAGATGCACCAGCCACCAACTGAACGGCCGCATGGTCATACATCGTATCTCTTTGGCCATTGTCTAATACAAATAATGATGTGATGTCATATGATGGATCAATCATCATAGCATTAGTTACTGCTGTTCCAGGTGATCTTGAATTAACTACTTTAACGAGTTTTTTAACATCAGAAACATATAGTGAATTAATTGATTTAATTGCACTGTGCTTGATGTAAACTTGGCCTTTATCCAAATCGATATACGTACTGGAATTTATTGTGTTACTTACACCAGTTGTACTTGCAAATGTAGTATTACCAATAACAAGATTTTTTGTCTTTAATATAGTAGATGAATCATCTGCATTGGAGATTACAACATCAGCAATAACATCAACAACAGTACCACTGGCATGAGTTGTTGATCTTAGTGTTGCCGTTTTCTTATCACCAGAAATTGTTACTGTATTACCTGAGGTTGCAAAATCTAGAATCGCACCTGTTGATTGATTAATAACAATGAAGTTTTGTTTAACTACATCAGAAGATAATTGGCCTGTTCCTGAGAATACTTGAGGAGTACCAGAAGGTATAGTGATTGCCAATGTAGCAGTACCACCAACATTAGTTAGTGTTTTTGATCTGTAAACTTTTGTTGAGTTGTAATCACTATTTGAAATGTTTGCAACATAAGGATAACCAATTGGGAATACAAGTTCTGGTACCTTAGGATTAGTTAATATTGTATCACCAGTTATTAAGCCATCAGTCTTGCCAGAATTGGAAATATTGGCCGATGCAATAATAGTGTTACTACTATTTCTTATCACGAAAGAATCAACATCTTTAACCTTAAAGGCAAAAGAGAAAGTTGATGAACTACCAACAGGTACAGTAAATGGTATATCCACGGTTGCTGTTTTTGTTGTTCCGTTGTATGCTACGATTTTTCGTCTGTCACCTATACTCGCACCACCAGTGATGGTAATTGTTGAACCATAGTAGGCGTTAGATACATTCGAGAATGTGGCATTCGTATCTGCAAATTGAATTGTTGTTGCTGTACCCGTTGCTGCGGTTCCATTCAGAGTTGTTGTGAATATATCAGTAACATAGGCCTTATAGGTATAAGTCGATGTGTCTGTATCTGAGGTGCTTGATTCATATTGTAAGTTTCTAATATATGCTGAACCAACTAAAGTAGAGGTATATGTTCTAGTATTTCCTGATTGTATGTTGGCACTAGTCACACAATGCAAATCAATCTTAGGCATTGTGGTAATATCAATCTTACCTTTTACACCGTTTACGATAAAATAACTACCATAGTCAAAGAACACTGGATTGTTTGTAATTGAATCAGTTGTTCTAGCTCTATCATTCTCTAGTAATAAATCTGATTGATTTTCGATTCTGTAACCGTGTACATATGCAACACCTTTACCAATTCTAAGGTCAAATTTGGTGTCGTCTACATTTACTACTGGTGTAACTTTAAATTCATTGACAACATAGTCACCATTGGATTCATAGTCACGTTTGGCAAAGTAATCATCAATAACAGAATAAACTGTACCGTCTACTTGTTTAACTATAACACCGTTTTCAATTCTTAATAATTCAACAAATGAATCATCGTCACCAAGTTTTAATTGTTTAGAAACAAGTGTTAAAGTTATCTGATATCTGTCTGCACCTGGTGCTTGATAGTTGGAAGCACCAACTGCTGGGTCTAACAATGATGTATCACCCAAATAGGTAACAATATTCTCAGAAATGTCCAAACCTACACGGAAAGATGGTGTGTTACCATAAGGATCCAAGATTGTAGTTTGTGGTAATACTGATACAAAGTTACCAACTGAATATTTGGAATAAGAACCATCTGGATTTGGTGTAGATGAGTTACTATATCCATTTACGATGTAGAACACACCTTGAGAAATCGATGCGGTTGAGGCCTTACCTGAACATGTAGTTCCACCTGCAACACCAATAGTTAACGCAACCGTGCTTGATCCATCAACGCAGGACACGATCATTTCATCAGTAAACTGAGCACCTGAATAGTAATTAATAATAATGGTAGGTGGTTCGTTCGTATCGATTAACGAGCCTTCTTTATATGCCACAACTTTTGCACGAATTGTGCCAGTTGAGTCGGTAATTTCTTTGTTTAAGAAATCTGAGACGTTAATATCCACATTTTGAAATTGTGGTTGTAATTTGATATAGGAACAATTCAGATTAGTGGTAACTTTACCACCGGTAACTGGAGTATTCTGAGAGAAAATATGGTCAGCAAAGTTGGAGATTTGATTCTGTAATATACTTTGAGATTGGGTTAGCTCTCTAGCTTGAACGGCTGAACCTGGTTTGAATAGTATACGATGAAAATTTTTACTTGGATCAAAATCATCATAGTATGGATCAACATTAAAATTGATTGCTTCTTTAATAGCCATTTTTTTCCCTTAGTATCCTAATACAAACTTAAATTGTTCTATACCGTCTGTGTTTCTTTGAACACCCGTTCTATTCTCGACAAACATAATATGTCCAGAGAATGTTACATATTCGGGTGGATTAATATTGTTAATTGTTCTGACTGTTTGTGATGTATTACCAAAAATTGGTGCATTTGGAACAGCTTCTCCCGTCATATTTATAACTCGTACTACATTGTTTATTGAATCAAAATCCAAAACATTCGCTTTAAATGTGCAATCATCTAAAGAATTTCCTTGATATACAAATTCATCTTCAAGATAATCACCAAATCCTAGTGCAACTGATATTGATGTTGAACAATCATATATTGTACCATTTGCAATTGCAGAGTTTTCTGGCTCTCCTATTTTAACTGTAGGATCAACTATAATACCCACTTGGTGGAAGTCGATGTCTGTTGATATCTTACCACCTTCTGTTCCATTAAATTGTGCGATTAACATAACGTGTTCACAACCCAATTCGGTTAATAGGTCACTGCCATGGCCACCAATTGGAGATACACCAGCATAAACATTCGCACCTGAACCTAAATTTGAAGTTATAGAAATATTTGCATATGTATAACCTGTGCCTTTATTGGTAACTGTAACATCTACAATTTCTCCATTAGAATCGGAAGCTATTGCGGTTGCACCAGTACCATCACCAGTGATCGTTACAAATATTGCCGCATTTGATGAATCGTATCCTGATCCACCATTTAATACATTGATGACTTCAATATTACCTGCACCAGCTGGACTACCTAGTGTGGTTTCTGTTGTTGTAAAACTATCAGGTGCTCTATTCTTAATCTGTACTGGAATCCAAACACTGTCCATAAAATTAACTTTTAGGCCAGTATCTATGGTGTACATATACTTCCATTTGTAACCGTCAACGTCAATGAATATACCATCATCACTGAAAGTTCCTGGTTCAAAATATGGTTCTACGGTAGAAGGCACACCATTATTATTCCATAGACACTTGAATACTTGGTCGTACTTGTTCTTCACATAGAACTTATACACTAAAAGACCACTAGAAGATTTTTGATAAATGTCCAAATCTTCTTGATAATATGTGTAAACTGTACCAGAAGTCCAATCTACTCTCTGTATTACTGGACTAATATTGTTAACACTAATCTTTTTAACCGCAAAGATGTTCTTGCGGATTTGTTTCATAGAGTAAGGACTGAAACTTGGAATAGGAGGATACTGATCGTTCGGCCAAACATCAACCTTAGATAGGAAACAATAATAGTTTGTAACCGGTATTGTTGAGTTAGGTATAGTTGCAACAGAAGAATAGTAACCTTGAGTTACTGCTGATATCTTTGCGCCATGTGTGAGTATATTTTGGTTCATGATTTATTTATTACGCTGTTACGGTTACGAATACGTTTGCTAAGTCACCATCAATACTAAAGAATCTCATGTATGCGGAACTTCCAGCAGTAATGGTGAATGTTGTTGACTTAGTTGTCGAATTGATTGCAGATACACCATGTGTAACTGTACGGTTTTGAGCTCCTGTATTTACTAACCAAACTTCAACAACTTTACCATAAGTAAAATTAGTATGTGATATAGTTACATCCGCTGCACAGTTAGCTTTAATAATTGAATCTGAAGAATAGTCGATTGTGATTGCAGTCTGAGCACCTTCTGGTAATCTTGGAGTAAAGACGAATCCTTTTTGTGGTATAAGAGCACCAGTAAAATATACAGAGTCGGCATTAAATGAAGCAATTTCATTAACAACATTTGAACCATTTGGTGTATTCCAGAATCTTATTCTAGAACCACGATTTGTGTCTGAATGATTTTCAGTAGCAACAAAATCGATTCTTGCATCACCAAATGGTGCATATCCTGTAGTACCATATGAGTTACCAGCAATACGCAACAAGATATCATTGTTCTGTGTCGCTGTTGGTGCGTCTACTGTACCTCTGGCATTTCTACCAGCAATGATAGGATATGCTGTATTCGATGTACCAAAAGAATCAATCAAGACTCTGGCTGGTGTGTTTGCTTTGCTGGTCAATTGCATCAATGTACCGGCTTGTGTTACAGGTTGTGAACTTCCTGATGCTGTGATTCTAAAGGCAGCTTCTGTTGCGGAAAAACTTGTGTTGACTAGAACTAATTGTGCGTTCATTGAAACCACACCAGTTACACCTAATGTTCCTGTTATGTTTGTAGTGCCAATCACTTGTAAGTTTGCAGTGTTAACACTCTGTGCAAAGGTATTACCAGTGATAGTTAAATCACCTGCAAAAGTACCTGTTGCATTAGCAAGTGCAGCATTAGCCTTGGCAAACGCAGCCGAAGCATATGTATTCTGTGCAACATTAACACCAGTAATATATGTTATTGTGGTGGAGTTTGTATTAGCAAGATTAAAAGCTGCCTGAGTTTGGCCAGTTAATGATGAAATAGAATTTGAATTGGTATTTGCTAATTCAAATGCGGCTTGTGAATAACTTGCAGGTGAAGCTGCTGTATTTTGTGTTGTATTGTCTGCAAATATAATAGGTTTCTGTGTCAGTTTGAAACCATTACCATAAGAGAACTTGGCCACAATATTGGCCTCTGCTGAACCACCTTGTATAAAATTAATATCTCTATTCTGTGTAACAACACCCATAACAAGGTTACCGCCAGCATTTGCGGAACTTTCTCCACCTTGTACATATAGGTAACCATCTAAAGCTTTAATTGATGTGTAGTTGGGATCATTATCAGTTGAATTGGCCAAACCTAGATCAATATAATGTATTTCATCTGTACCTATATCAGCGGTAACAACATAGTCGGATGAACCATTACTTGCATCATTTTGTATACTAACTTGAAGATAATTTTCTGCCTCACCAGCAAATTGAGCAATAGCATCAGGAAGAACAGCAGAATGATTACCAACATTTAAATAATTGTTTGCATATAGTTGCTGTGCAAGTGTAGTTGCAGTAAACTTACCTGTAATAGCTGTTGGTAAATCCACACCTAAAAATATCGTATTAGATGTGTTTGCACTGATTAGTGGTAATTCTATTAGTTCTGAAATCTTTACTGTAGACATTTTTTATCCTAAAATGATGATTCGTTCATCTTCTGTTGTTAATATTCTTCCATCTTCTGCTGCTAACTCAGGGAAATACTGTACACCTACTGGTCCGTAGAATGTAATTTGATCTGCTTTACCTATGGTACCACCAGCCGAAAATGATGATCTTCTAACAGTCATGTATCCATTAGAATTTGCTGTTATTGGTGAACTTACAGTTAATGTACTGTTTGTGTAGTCAATACTCTGAACAGTTCTTACTGTATTATTTGGAATTATAATTCTATCACCAACATATACAATATCTTTTAATGGATATGCAGTGTTACTATAAACACCACCATTAATTACATTATAAGTTCCAGTTAGACTTGTTATATTTATTGTGTTTGAATTAGCATTAGCTGTAACTTTTGCGACACTGGAGAACGTGAGTATTACACTGTCTTGAATTGTTATTGAATTTGCCAGATAATTCACACCCGTAATCTTAGAATAAACATTTGGACCAATAGTTGGTGTCAAACGAATAAAAGTGTTCGGGAATATAAATGTTCCAATATTTGTTCCTGCACCAATATTATTCAATCTCATAATATTGGTATGTTTTTGGTTGAAGTCTGTAAACATCTGTATGTTTGCAGATGCATCATTCGTGTAATAGTATAACGTCTGTCCTTGTGATAATGCGGAAGTCATATGCGCTTGAATCTCACCGTTAGACCGCATACGGAATTTACCTATAGCTCTTGTACCTGATGGGTGCAATAAGTTTAATAGTATATCTTTATAAGATTGTATTGACTTCTCAACAATAATTTGATAAGTGAAGTTATTGAAAACATTATCTTGTAATACATCAAAAGAACTTAATTGGCCTTTTGAATCTACATATCTTCCTTTACCAACAACTACACCATCCAAATAAATAGATTGCCCTTTTGCAGTGCCATCACCAAAGTTTTTGATACCTTTTTTGTCATATGCTGGACTGCCGGCATAAAAATAATTTCTAGCAAACGGCTGATTCAACATACTCATGACAATATCTTTGTCTTTTACTTTTATTGGTTGTGTTGGATCAGTTGTTGATAGATATTCAAATACTCTGAGGTTGTATTTTGTGAGTAGTGGATTCTCACGATTTGTTTCTAATATTGTTATCGAATTAACTGTTGCTTTATAAGCAGATACATTGTCAAGAGTGTATTGATATACTGTATCACCTTTTTCAGGTAGGTTAATTAGTGTGACGTTTGACACCACAATATCTTGTACACGCATAGACACATTTGGTGCAGCAATGTAATCTGTTCCACCGTATACTACATCAATCGTTCTAATACCACCTGCACGTTGCACCATTGTTGAAAATTCTGCACCATCACCCAATATACCTGTAACATATACTGATGCATTAACAGCGTTAGCATTAGCTGACTGTACTGTCAAAGTTGGTAAATTCAGTGGACTATATCCCATACCACCTAAAGGATATATTCCAGAAGGATCACTATTGTAGTAAATGCTAGTTATTCCACCAGTATTTGAAATGGTTCTTACTGATGCGTTTGCACCATAGCCAGAACCACCAGTAAAAATAATTTTGTCGTTTACTTGATAACCTACACCAGTGTTTGCGATTTGTATTGGTGCAAGTATGCCTAAATTTTTAAGTATAGCGTTATTATTTTCATAATCACCAAGAGCAACAGCATCAGCATCTACAGATACATCAGGAATAATTCCTGTACCACCATCTGTAACCAATACTGACACAATAGGGAAACCAAATCTTGTAATAAAACTTAAAGAATTTGCTAAAGTAGTGTTTGCATTGGCACTTTTGTTGTTACCTGACAAGAATGTATAACTTGTATTTCCAATCGTTGTATTTGCCGCAGCACCAATCATATTAGTTGGGAAATACGTAATGTTAGCTCTTGATTGTGAACTTGTTGAAGGATTAACCGCAATTACGCTTGCTTTAGCACCTTTACTTTCACCATCACCATCTATTATAGTGAATGCTGTATTAGAAAATGTTCCAAAACCATGGCCACTTCTACCAGGTAAAACATTAATTCTTTGTATGAAACCAGTGTATACTTGTCCAATTCTGGCTATAGCACTATTGGCCTCACTAGAGTCATCACTTAATCCACCATACAGAATAACTGGATCACCAGTTTTATATAATAGTCCAGTTTTATTTGGATCAGGCAACGTGATTGCAGAAATTTCACCAACAATCTTTGCTCTTAGTGGTTGACCATCAACTAAGTAATCTTGATTGTCAGAATCAAGAATCTTTACAAATTCTCCAGATTGAAATGATCTATTAATAGTTGATATGAATAACTGTATTCTATTAGGACCAATTCTAGTGGCATTTTCAATCACCGCAAATGATTTAGAATCTTCACCAAAAACCCTTAGATTTTGAGTGTTTAAAAAATTTAAATTAGATGTTAATAACTTTAAACTCTTTGATCTGTACCAAGTACCAGAAGAGGCTCTTAAAATTGCATCACCAGTATTGAATACATCGAAATCAGAATTATAAAGTATTCTGAATAAGAATCTATAAGAAGCAGGGGTACCTTTGGTGTCATAGATAGTTTTGGCTATCTTGATAGCGTTCTTCTTATTAATCAATGCATCTTCGGGAAAATAAGGAAGAAAATCATTAATAAAATAATTTAAAAATCTATCTAATGTAGTATCAATATCTCTATAACTTAATAGGTTTTTTGTGTAGTCAGCAACGTTTCCTTCTTGTTCCATCCATTCATAGTAGGCTTCAACGAATGAAACAAACTTGGCATATTCTTCCTCATCTCTAATGAATTGTGGAAGTTGTGATGCAACTAGTAGTGATAGTTTTTTATCTGTAGACATTACGTTTTAGCTATTACGTTTACTGTTATGGCTGTTGGGTCAAATGGATCAACAGTAATAATCCTATTATATGATGATGAAATAATTGAAGTCAATGGATTGGCTGTAATAGTGAGCTGACCTTGTTCATTATCTACACCAACTGGACTGAAAGGTCCGAGTGTGACTACACCCTCATTATAATTGATTGTTCCAACATTATCTTTAATAATGTTTTTCACACCTTTTGTGTCATACCAATATAGTCTTAATGTGCCAACTCTGCCTTCTAATTGTGCAGTTGCGGCACCTAAAGCACCAGTTGTGTCATTGGCCGCTGGTGTAATCTTAACGACTGCACTAGTATAACCTGAACCTTTATTCACAACTGTAATCTTTGTAATTTTTCCTGCAACTATGGTTGCTTGTGCTGTTGCACCTGATCCATCACCTAAAATTTCAATAATAGGTTCATATTGATAACCATAACCTGTATTGATTACTGTGACACCTTCTAATCCACCAGTGGATGATGGTACTTCTTCAACATAAACTTCATTTAAAGTTTGTGTGATATTATTTGGGTCTTTATAACTTATACCAGGAGAACTACTCACACCACTTAAAAATAAACCTTTCTTTAGAGGTGCACCGTAATATAATTTATAAGTTGAACCTGTTACTAAATTAGGATAAAACTTTTTCTGTACTTGTATTGACACTTCATTTGTTATTATGGATGTATCAACTTTTTTAATTATTTCAATTAAATCTGAAAGTAAGAATGTAGAATTAAATGTGTTTAATGTTGTTCTTGCAAACGCACTGATAGAATTACTGACTTCATATCCTATCTGTTTACTTGTTAATGTAGTTTTCTTTGGATCATAATACACATTCGTATTAATTTTAATATATGTGTAATCAGGATCAATAATGTTTGGAACAATAGACATCATTGATACCGGTTTTATTACTTCTTCTATCAGTCGTTTTTTTTGTATATCTGATAAAGAATATGCACCTTTTGGTTTAATCGATAAGAATACCTGACCATATACAGGTGGATCATTCTCTTGGCCACCCCATGCAGACACCGCATCAAAAGAAAAACCTAATCTATTTTGTTGTACAGCTGTAATGTAATCTTCTTTAGTTACTGCTCTTCTCTGTGATGAAAAGGCCTTAGTAGCTTGGAAACGAATAGAATCCATCGTTTCTTTATCACCACCATCAGCCGCAGGTTTAACAGACTCAACTAATGAAGAAGAACCTATGTCTATTGTTACACTAAAATTATTTGCACCAATAGATTCTGTACCAGAAGTGGTCAAATAATTAACAATGATTCTACTACCATCTGTTAATTGTTTACCTAATATTCCATCTCCAAAATAAATTTGATAGTTCTCATCAGTGCTTTCTTGCAAGAAATATACTCTTGATTCGGGAGTTAAATTAATATAATCATCAGACAACACATAAGTTTCATAATAATTTACGCTAGGATTTTCATATACAATAACTTCAATCGTTGTACTATCTATATTTGGATTCGTGAGTTTAAAGATTGCTGAAGGATTCGTAGTTACATCTAGTGTAAATGTTTGTTTTACTGGAATACCCTGTTTAATTATAATATTATCAAATAAAGCTTCGCCTGTGTTTGATATAGTAGTTGTATATGTATCTGTTGTAACGAAATTGTAATGTTTATTACCTACTAATTCTGATAAAAAACTTGTGTATTTTGGTATCGTTAACTGAGTTCCTATTGCACCTGAAACTGAAACATTTACAGTAGCAGAAGGTGCAATAGCTGTTTTTGGAATGTAACCTAATTCTTTTGCATGAGATACAACTGAACTTCTCTTTAATGCAGTATCCATAAACATCTCATTAGACACCATGTTCAGATAGTATGAGTTGTATTGTGTATTATATGCAAGAATATCGAGTAGTACAGAAAGACCTGAACCTGAGAAATTATAGTCTTTAAAGGTATTTTGACTCTTTAAAAAATTAGTTAGATTTTCTTTAATTGTGGCAAAATCTAAATCTGCAACTTGTGTGTTATTATTGGCTATAGCCATTATCTAGTCCTCTGTAATAGAAGATTTACTGGAGTTGGTGTTGTATTGTTTCCTATGAAAAAACTCAAACGAACGTTATACCCTTGTTCATCTGATGTCGTGGAAACGTCAACATACTGTAATGTTACTCTAGGTTCATAATTATTAATACAGTCCTCAATTTCCCTAGCAATAGTTCTTTCCATCAACGGTGAAGCATTCTCAAATAATAAAGCTTCTAGGTTTGAACCAATACCTGGTTGAAACGGTCTTTCATAATGATTAGTTGATAGTAAATTTGTGACAGACCTTATAACGGCCTGATCGTCATAACTAATGGCAACATCACCCGTAATCGGTGAACGATTAAAGGTGAGGTCTAAGTCTGAGTATATATTTTTAAGGGTTGCCATTTTTATATTTAGTGCAAAAGTAAAACGCTTTTTTGAACTCCTGAGTTGCGTCTGAAAAATTCTCGGGCCGGAACGCAAAATTTCGAATTTTTAGAAATCTAAGGATACAACCTTGCCTTGAGTTTATCTGAACCTATGTAATCATTTATTAATAACGTCTGAGTGTTACTCATAGCACCTTTTGAGAATCTATGTAAAAATGCATTTTCTGTTGCTACCTGAAATGATTTTCTAAAAAATGACCAATCTTCTGTCCTTCTCGTAAGTACAAAATTATACACACTATCTAAAGTGTCAACCATTTGTTGTAGTCTGGTATTAGATAGTTGGCAGGTATTTGCACCAGTAGGAAATCCAGGAATGAATATTGTATTATTAATGATTTCTTGGCTAAACAGAGAAATTATATCATTATTTGCTTTTAAATCGGGTTCGATAAACAAACTAGTCATTGCACCTAAGGCACCCACAGTATTTTGAATCCCGTTTGTTTGATTTAAAATTACAATCATCTGATTACCTAAAGCCATAATAGAATCTTGTGTGGGTATATTAGGGTCTTGAAATGCATTTGCAGCCGTACCAGAAACATTTGCGGTATGAGAAATAAATCTATTCATTTCTGCAATTCTGTTTGCAGCTGCAGATTTTGTCAAATTATTAGCAATATCACTACTTGCAAAACGAATATAACGTGGACCGCTTTGAGTATTTGCTGTTATTGCTAACGTGGACATACTAGAAATTATGTCATTTGATACACTTAGAACAGGATTTCTGTAATAACTAGTTGAATCTATAGGACCATCAGCCATATCAGTAATCATCCACTGATCTGGAGCATCTATTTGTGAATAATTATTTAAACTATTTTTAGCGTCTGGTGATAGATTGATTACATCTCCAAATTTATTACTATCAAAATTAAAACCTATTCTTCCAAAAACTGTATTAGCCATTATATCTCCATTATTTAAACATCAGGTAAAAGGTTGGGTCCAGCATCAGGATGTGAGTGAGCGTTATATCTCATTCTCAACATTGCCAAGGCACCATGATAATCAAGAACCATAATCGTCTTAACTATACCTATTGAAGCCGTTACACCAATAAAATTTGGTGCAGTAACGGTTCCTGTAGCTGTAATGCATCCAGGTGGCGCAAGGCCACCCATGTCATATGTAGTCATTCCTGGATACACTGCGCCAACGTTAATTCCACCTAAAGTTTCAAAACCACCCATTGTAAAACATTTTCCACCAGCTGTCAAGTATGTTGTGGCCATGATACTTGAACCACCCATGATTGTGCCACTAACTCTTAAATCACCTGTTATATTTACTGTACCGCCGGTAATCAAATTGATATTTGGTGGAAGAATACTTAATGGACTACCTGCACTAATATTAATATCTGAACCAGCAGTAACGTCTAGTTGTCCTTCAACAACAACGTTTGCATCACCATTAACAGTAGCTCTTAGATTTTCACCAACCGAGGCGTAAACAGTACCCCAAACATCAAGTTTAGCATCAGCTTTAACGACAATCGAACATACTCCACCAATAGTTACTTCATTATTATTGATGACTACAGTAAAGTTATTACCGGCAGTAACTTGTTTAGTTGATCCATTTGGTTCCATCATCCAATATGTTTGATTTGGACCAAAAGACTTGCCATGTTGAATTCTAATTGATTCATTACCAGGAGTATCATCCATCATAATAAAATGGCCTGATTCCGTTTGTTCTACATTGACATAGGGATAATTTCCTGAATCATCTATACCAGTAGATGCATAACTACCAAAGGGGAATCTAAATGTTGACATACTGTTCCTTAAAATAAACTCACGTTTACAACTGGTTTTGGTGGACTGTTTGTAATGTTTGAAAATGTTGATGACAATAAATCTGTAGCCACATCAATACCTGTTGTTAAATTTCCTACATCTAATTGTATTTGTTCAAAACCGGCAACAACTGCTTGAGTTGCTTGTTCTGCTAATGCTAAGTTTTTTTGTAGATTACTTATTTCATTTAAAAGTCTAGTAGTGTTACTTTCAGGTAATATAGCAAAAGTTAACGCATTTTGAATAGCATTTCTCAATGCAGTTACACACTCAGCAAAAGCTTGTGCAAATATTGCTGGCAAAGAAGCTATAAATCTAAGTAATAAACTAACAAATTGTTGTACTTGTACTATCAACAAGGCAAGAACAACATATGTTTTAATAATTCTATTAATTTCTCTAATTTTTTCTAAAATATATTTTGCAGCATTTTTAATTGTATCTACTAAAGGACCACTAGCAACAGAAAAAGCACCTTCAATTTTTTGTCTAATATCAGATAGAAATTTTTGTACTTCAGCACTTTTAAACAATATTGACAATTCTAATGCTGGCGAACCTAATGCTAAATTAGGAACTTCAATTCCATCCATGGTTGTAATTGTTCTTCTTTTTGGTTGAACTACACCAACAGGTTCACAAATATGGTGTTGATTTCTATTTGCAAAATTAATACCAGTAGCAATAGTTTTACCTCGAACATTATAACTCTGTACTCCACGAGCAATGTTGGACACCATGGACTCTCCTGCGGCCGCAACATCACCCAAATAACTAGCTTTAGGAGGATCTGTTTCGACTGCACCTGCATTATGTGAATATGTTTCTGGTGCTGGTCGAACTAATGAACCAGTTACTTCATCAGTTTTAAATAATATGGTTTCCTGTAGTGATGTGTCCGTATTTGCCATTTTAACTACCTCTATTTTGTGTTGATACCAAGGCCTGACGTTTGTGCATTTAGACCGTTGAATACTCCTAACATACAAGGAGCTTGCCCACCCATACCGTCAAGAAAAAACCCCATCACCCAATCACCAACTCTAGGTGAAGAAACTTTACCTCTGGAATTTATTGGTAGTATTGCTTGAGCCCATGGCAAATCTTTTTCTGGGATTTTTTCAAAGGATTCTTTTCCACCATCACCATGCCAACCAAATATTCTAACTTGACATCTGCCGGCACCTAAAGGATCAACTCGATTTACAATTTCACCAACCCACCAGACAAAACCATCTTTGCCTGCAAAATTAATTTCTTTCATTTTTTAACCCTTAGCTTTGTCTATTTCTTCATTTTGAACAAATGGTATATTTGGTGCAGAAAGACTATCTGTAACTGCTAGCACAATACATTTATACGAACCTTCATAATCAAGAACGTGTCTTATAGCTGATACCATATATTTACCAGAATAATATTTATCTATGTTACTAGCATTTTTGTTTTTAGCAACAGCCAACGATGGTATATTCAATTTGACTATATCACCAACTCTCAGCATAGGGTCACCAGCTATACTAAATTCAACTTTTATATAGTTGGCCAGTCCAAATTGTGCTATTCTATAAGGTATTCTGGTTTCTGCATCAATATTAGGAGGAACTGATTGAAAAGCCTGTTTACTACCTTTAATCAGAGGGTTTTGTCTTTGTTTGGTATTTGTAATGACTAATTTAACAGATGCATCAGTCATCTCACTTACGGTTTTTTCAAACCTATTTTTAAAATCTGCGGTAAGTGGATAAGGATTCAATGTCAATGGTTTTTTACCACCTTGTGCAGCCAATTTACCTTGAATATAATCATCATACTTAAATCCTGTTATAAATTTCTCTTTCGTTAAAGTATCGATGCCTATAAATTTGTTTGCAAATAGTCCTCCAATTGATGCTTCAAGTGTATCAAAGTGTTTAACTATTCTACACGTTAACATACTCCTCAATCCTCTAGACATGTTCTCCGAACTTTCTGGTTGATATAAGTTTTGTGGACTATAATCATACTCAGCATAAATGTCTTGTTTATATAACGATTGTAATGATCTTAAATGAAATCCCCTTCTAGTTTCATAAAAGAACATATCGGCACCAACATATCCACCATCATTCTTTGATGGTTTTGCATAAGTGGCCAACCAGTTTATTGCATCAAAAGGTGTTAAATTTGGAACAATTAGACTATATAACCCTTCTGTTAAATCCAAATCTATTAGTTTAGTAGACCTTAATTCTTCATATAGAATATTCTCTATCATGTCACGTATAGTCATATTGGTGTATGATCTAGCAATTCTTTTTTGGTTTGATAAGAACAATTCTTCAGAAATAAATTGTATCATATACTGAACGTTAGTTCGAGTATTTTGATTTACGGCTTCAATTTTATAAACTCTGAAGGTGATATCAAATTCGTTCACATCATCTGGTGTTGACTTACTGAAAGCTATTCGAATAAAATCAAAACCATTAATATTGAAATTTTCAATAAATCCGGATGCATCAGTTACAATCAAATAACCAGAAAATGTTGGCATGTACAGCTCTTCAAAAATGGATAATTCCATCAATGAGGGTTTAAAAGAGATTTTAGAACCAGTACCAGTTATTAACTCTACATCATTAATACTATATTGTTGTGGTTCACTAATGCCCCTATTTTTAGTTACCATAATTAAATATTTCCATAAAGAAGTTTAAATTGTGATTTCAATTCATTTGCCACATTGATATTGATGAGATTAATTGTCTGCTTAGAATCATTTAACTCTATTTCATAATCATAGTTTGTTACGGTAGATTTAGTCAGAGAATAATTTACAATTTCTCCAGATGGCAAAACACAATTTTTAGAGAATTCAATTAGATTATCATATTCTTCTTTACCAATCTCTGTGGTTGTTTCTTGTTTTTCACTGGTTAAAGGATCAGTATATGTTATTGTTTTTTGGTAATGATGTATTTGATATGCATTTTCAATTGAACCATATTTGTTAATTATGTATTTGTTTATATTGTATTGACTTAGAGGCCAATCCCATTGTGGATCACTTAGTAGATTTGATACCATAACCAACCAATAATCGTCAGCAGAACCGTAGTATTTCTCAGCAACAATTTCTGGACTATCTTTTTCTTTTAATGTGTACTCATAATACGACAATGGACTTTTTATCAATTGTGAAACGATATAAACCCTTGTCGTTAAATCTTTCATATAGATGTTGTTTCCACGACCATCTGGATATGAAATTACTGGTAAATTTTTAAAATATAACATTAGTAACCTTGTCTAATTTTATTTTTATCGATAATAGACATCTCTTTAAATGATAGTGTCAAACGTGTTTGAACTGGTGAACCATCAGGAAATGTAATCCATCCATTTGTTGCATAATCAACCTCTATATTTTCTAAGACACATTCATCTACCTTATTGATAAATTTATTCTCTTTGCCTTGATACAAATATTTAATGTCAAACGTTGAAGGTAATATAAAAAATTGTCCACCAACTCCACCCGCAGCGTTACCTACTTCTGGTGCTGCGTGAAATTTAAACATATCTATAATATTCTTTACATTATTTGCTTCTCTTTCACTATAAGGAGTAAAAAGGAAGGTCATTTGAAAAGTTCTTAGTGCAGTTGCTTTGAATAACAATTGTACTTGTGGGTTGATTGCATAACCTCTACCTTTTAATAACACATCAACCGGTATAGAGCCACCAACAGCTTCTTTAATTAAAGCTAAGAGATTAGGATTAGTTGCGGCTGATGCAAAGTTAAACTTATTGTTTTTTAAATCTGACATGTAACTGGCCACATCACCACCTAATCCAACAATGGCCTGACCTAATCTTGGAATGGTATAATCATTTAAATCATCTTCTTGATAAGCATTCGTATAAGAAGTTTGCATTGTATCCGGCATATACAATTGAATCGATGCAGCTAATCTTCTTTTTTCTGGAGATATTTTAAAACCAGTATCTATATTATTAAAGTTTCCTATCCTGAACGTTTCACCAGATTTTGAAACATTTGCATCATATTTCGTAGTATTCCTATCTTCTGTATATGATGATTGTTCAATTTCATTGATGAAAAATTGCACCTGATGTTGCCTACTAAGGTCTACACCCAAACCATCTGGATATTGAAAAACGCTGAAACTGTAATTATCTCTATCTAGATCGGCTAGTGGTGAAGGTACATTCAATGTTTTGGAAGCAATGTCAGATTGTTCAGGGTTATCTTGAATTGATATTCTTGTGGCCATTTTATTTTTTTGTTGGGAAAAGACATATATATTTATATGGCTTACTCAGGACGTTTTATACCAAAAAACCCTCGAAAATACATGGGGGATCATAGTAATATCATATACCGGTCATCTTGGGAGTGCAAGGTGATGGATTGGCTTGACCGGAACCCAGAGATTATTCAATGGGGTTCAGAGGAACTTATTATACCTTACAAATCTCCTGTGGACGGACGGTTTCATCGATATTTTCCAGATTTTATCGTCAAAACCAAAAAAGGTACGATGATTATTGAAGTCAAACCAGAAGCACAAACCAAACCACCTAAACAAAAGAAAAGAATCACCAAACAATATATTCAAGAAGTGGCCACCTATGGTATCAACCAAGCCAAATGGCAGGCCGCAACCGAGTATTGTTTAGACCGAGGATGGTCTTTTAAGATCATAACAGAGAGTCATCTAGGACTCAACTAAATATTGTAATGACATCCAAACTTACACAATTAACCGAACAAAAGACGGCAGCTCAACTAAAGAGTATGTCGGTGGAATCGTATCGATGGTTACAAACTAAGATATCACAACTTAGAAATCCAGGAACTATTGCAAAGCAGATTGCCAGAGAAAAAGATAGAATTGCAACAAGATTTAAAATTGGTGGGTTGTATTTTTTCTTTTATGATCCAAAGACGAAATCTGAATTACCATATTATGATACATTCCCTTTGGTATTGGTATTAGAGAGATATCCAGATGGATTTCTAGGATTGAATCTACATTACCTACCGGTAAAATACCGAATTGCCTTCCTGAACAAGTTGATGCCCCTAGCGATCCTAGACGATTCGGATGAAATCAAACGTATGCGTGTGACATACGAAATTTTAGACGCCTCCAGACGTTATAAAGCGTTCAGGCCATGCGTCAAAAAGTATTTGTACGGACATTTTAGGTCTAAGTTACTTACCGTTCAGCCAAACGAGTGGGATGTGGCAACAATGATACCAGTACACCAATTTAAGAAAGCCAAACCATCACAAGTTTGGCAGGAATCTATAGAACAAATTAGGAATAACTAAAATGATATTTCCAATAGATGCTTTTTTACAAAGCTTCAATACTGAGTTAGCTAGACCATCTAGGTTCAATGTGGAGTTTAATATTCCACCAATATTAACTACAACTTCAGATAAAAAAAACTTACTTTCACCTAGTCAATTATTATTGAGGTGTGAGAGCGCTCAATTGCCTAGTAGAACTCTTATGACAACAGAACAAAAGATATATGGGATCACGGAAAAATATCCATATGAAAACTCTTATAATGATGCCGAATTTGTATTCCTTGTTTCTGGTGACATGAGAGAGAAAAAATTCTTTGATAGTTGGATTAACGCAGTAAGTCCAAAATTATCATACAACATGAATTATAAATCCAATTATGCTACTAGTGTTATTGTTCGTCAATATGACCTGCAAAACAATATTACATATGAAGTTGAATTAAGGAAAGCTTTCCCTATAACAGTTAATCAACTGGATCTGGATTGGTCATCCGATGGTTATCATAAACTTGCCGTGGTGTTTGCATATAGTGATTGGATTAGTGGAACTGCAACAACAAGTGCAAACCCAGATGGGACTATATCTGCATAATGAAATATGAATATGATTTTGTAAAATAAGGAGTTATTATGGCTTTACCAAAAATTGATGTGCCTGTGCATGAGATTACATTACCAATAGCCAAAAAGACGTTACGATATAGACCTTTTTTGGTTAAAGAACAAAAAATATTATTAATGGCTGGTGAATCAAACAATGCGGACACTATAGAAAAATCAATTAGACAGATTCTTCAAAATTGTTGTTTAGATGAATTTGATGTAGATACTTTAAGTTTGTTAGACGTAGAATTTTATTTTCTTCACCTAAGAGGCGTGTCAGTTGGTGAGATGGTAGAAAATAAATATAGATGCCAAAATGTTGTGAATGAACAAGTTTGTAACAATCTTATGGATGCAAACTTAAATGTCACAGATTTAAAAATAACTGGTATTGAAGATTATAAAGATGTCATATATGTGACCGATAATGTCGGTGTGAAAATGATATTACCAAAATATAGTTTGTTGCAGAAGGCCAGAGATATGGTTAATGCAACAGATTTTGTATTTGATTTGATTGTAGATTGTATCGAATATATTTTTGAGGGAGATCAATTTCACTATGCGAATCAAATACCAAGAGAAGAACTTTTGGAATTTGTTGATAGTTTAAATCAAACACAATTTGCAAAATTACAATCATTCTTTGATAAGATACCAAAGATAGAAAAGAAAGTTGAAGTGACCTGCAATAAGTGTGGGTTTGAACATAAAATTGAATATGAAGGAATCGAAAGTTTTTTCGGATGATATTTGGTCATGATTCGTTGCAAAATTATTATACAACCAATTTTAATTTAATGCAACACCATAAGTACAGCTTGACGGAAATTGAAAATATGCTGCCGTGGGAAAGAGAAATTTATATTACACTCTTAATCCAATATATGAAAGAAGAAAACGAAAGAATCAAACAACAACAACAAATGCAAAATAGGTAAAAAATGGCAATTTTAAATAAAGGTTCTGGATCATTATTTCCATTAATAAATGATATCAAAAACAGTAATTCGAAAAATGAAGCACCAGAACCAAAATTAAAAAGAAGTGCCGGCCCAAAACAAGATGTTAGAATTGGTGACGGCCTGACCGTTATTATGTCTAAAATTTGGGGAGCATTAAAAAAGCAAGAAGATTTTACCAAAGTAATTAAAAAGAATATTGATGCAGACAAGAAATTCAAAAAAGAATCAAAAGACTTGATGAAGAAGAATCACCAAGTTATTTTAAATTCTTTAAATGTTTTAAACAAAGATGTCACAAAAGTTTTAACTAAACTTTTAGATGTTAATGAAAAAAGTGCAAAAGAAGAAACCAAAAAATTAGAAGATGCTGAAAGAGTAGATGAATTAAAACAAGACTTTGCAAAAGAGACATTTAGAGAAAATCAATCTGATGCTGAGAGTAGACATAAAGAACTTTTGGAAGCATTGAAGTTAATCGGTGGTAGTAGAGAAGAAAGAGCAAAAAGACAAAAGAAAACTCCTTTTGAAAAATTAATATCAGATTTAAAAAAAGATACATCAGGATTCTTTGAAGGTATTTTAGCTGGAGTTTTTGGTAGAAGCATAGGTTCTTTTCTTATTAAAACTTTACCGGGGTTATTGACAACTGCCGTATCATCAGCAATTGGTTTGATCTTGGCAAATCCTTTATCTGCTATTGCTATTGCATTAGGATCATTGGCTTCATATATGGGTGAGAACTTCAGAGGTAAAGAACTTGCTTTAAATGAGGCCGCCAAAAAAGGTGATATTAAGGCTATGCAAGAAGAAGCACAACGACAAGCAAGTCAAATTGATGATCCTGGTGTAAGTGCTAATAGTATTATTAGAGATCGATTGAAGAAAGCTAATACACCAGAATCAATTGCTGCAATAAAACAACTAGATCAACAAGAAAAAGATGATTTGAATTATCGTAAAAATGGTCCTAAAGCCGGTTCTATGATAATTCAAACGGTAAAAGGTAAAGTAGATAATGGTAATCGTAGTCAAGAATTTCCTGGCAACTTCACTTTACCTGTTGCAGAAGGTGTACTAAGTAGTGCAAAGAAAGAAAACAGAACTATTAAAGGAGTAACTAAAGATCATAATGGTGTAGATATTGCTGTACCTTATGGTTCACCTGTTAATCCGATTGCTGACGGAGAAATTTTACAGGTTGGCCAAGATGCAGCATCAGGAAAATATATAAGAGTTAAACATCGAGGTGGAATGGTATCTTCTTATGCACACCTAAGTGCTGTTAATAATAAATTGAAAGTCGGTCAAGCCGTCACAACAAAAGACGTAATAGCAAGTAGTGGTGGTGAAGGTAAAGATGCAGGTAGATCAACAGGTGCTCATTTACATCTTGGTTTAAAAGATGCATCAGGCCAATGGGTTGATCCACAAAGATATATTCCTGAATTATCTGGTGTACAAGAAAAAACAAAAGTTTCTAAAGGTGAATCGGGGTCAGGTACGGCCGTAGCTGCAGCAAGCACTCCTGATTCGAGTGATATGATAACTAGCGGATCAAATTTTTCATCTTTAATGCCAAATATAAATGAATCTATTGCAACAGCTTTAAGTGATGCGGATAGGTTAGTTAAAGGCACTATGTCTATGTTTCAGGACACAGGTGTTAAAACATCTCAGGCTGACCCATTGAATAAACTAAATGAAGGCATACGAACAGCTTTACTAGATAACAAAAATATGCCACCAATCACTAATGTTGTTAATAACAATGTTGCATCAGGTGGTGGATCTTCTGGTAATGCTGGACAATATATGAGTCCAAGAAGTAGAGATAGTACAAAATCTCTGGCAGAATACGCTATGTTCAGGCCTGTAACAGGATGGAGTTAGTAGAAAAAAGAAACCCACCTTTCGGTGGGTTTTTTATTAGTCCTCTGAAGCAAGTCTTTCAAAGTATTTCATGTCATCATCTTCATCTAAGTCTGGTTCTTTGACTGTCTGAGGTTTCGATTTCACTTGTTCTTTGATCTGTTCAACAGTAGTCTTTGCAACAGGTTCACCACCTGCAAGACCAAGAACTTTATCTAAACGTTCTTTGAGTTTGTCATAAGACTTAAACTCTTTATCATCAGTTAGTGCTGATAGAGAATGTTCAGACTTCCAAATCTTTTCTAGTTCATCGTCATCATCTAATAGTGGTGCTGATTCTTCAAATAATGAACTGTCATAGTTTTGGTAACCATCTACTTTACGTACCTTCAGTTTAAAGTTAGCACCTTTCCACATATCGAATGGATTGATTGGTGTTTCATCTTCAAATTCAGGATTCATTGCCGCAGTAATCTTATCAAAGATTTTCTTACCAAACTTAAACAAGAATACCTTGCCGTTGTTTTCTGGATGTTTAGGATCAGAAACAACATAGATGTTGGCCACATAATTTAGTTTACGCTTTTGTTTACGTACAATTTCCTTGTTCGCTTCAATGCCTGAATTCCATAAAGCAGAATTATGTTCACATACTGGACATTGTTGGTTCTTAGTAGTGAGGCAGTTATCAATTAACCAACCACCTGGTCCCTGAAAACCATGTGAGAAGATTTTAACCCAAGGCAATGCATCGTCACCATCATTAGGTGATGATGGCAGAAAGCGAATAGTAGCTACTGCATTACCAGATTTATCTACTTCTGGTTTCCAATAGTTTTCTGCACGGTCTGGAAGTTCGGTGTTACCGATTGATTCTAGTGCTTTGGAGAGTTTGTCGAGATTGCCAGATTGGCGTTTGAGGTTCGCAAATGAACTCATAGTATTACCTTTCGTATAAACGGAGTATTAACGGAATATTTTCAATGTACTTCTCATAATCAACTGCTAGTATATCATAGTATTTAGGCGATTGCAAGTGCATCTTCAATTAATTTAATGGTGTTCTTTACATCACGATGCAGTATACCAATACCACCTGCATCCATGAATGCCTTAATAACATAATCAGTATCATCAACTAATATTGTATCATTACCAAATGCATACATGGCTTTCTTTCTACTACCATTGGTAATGTTGGGTATATATGTAATGCCGTGATCTTTTAACCATTGTAGTTTCTGTTCTACGACACGACCATGAAATAACTCACCACCAGATGATGATAATATCTGTACACTCACTTTATTTTCAAGTGTTTTCACATAATCTAATAATTCAATTGCACCTGGAAACCAATCAAGTGTTGCAAAGTTTCCACCTTCAATGAATAACTTCCATTGTTCGGTAAATTCTTTTCGTTCTCTTGTTGATGCAGCTTCTTCACCAAACAATTCAGTATATCTCTTGTTGAAGTCACAGAGTACACCATCCATATCTAAGTATAATGTTTTCATGTATATTCTTTCACCATTTCTTTAACAATATCTTTATAAACTTTTCGGTCATAATTTAAAAATGGTGCATACTTCTCACACTTCAATTTAAATGCAGGCCATATAATATCATCATCAATTTTTTCTTGCCACATAGGAAAGAAATTCAATATGTCATTCAGTATAATCAACGTTTCTAAATTTATGGTCTTATCCATCACCATCTTTAGTAAGATTGGATACTGTCCACTCTTTACCTTCAAAGTATCTTCTACTTTATAATTTTCGAATAGATATTCTAAATCAGAGGTAAATTTATACTTCAATGAACCTGTAACGGCCAACCACATCTTATAATTCTCATCAGCAGGTTGTAATTCTAGGGGACCTGGTCTGATATTGGGATCAATTAAAAAGTTAGCAATATAAAAGTTCTTTAGTTCTTCAAAGTTATACTTGCGTGATAACCTATAGAAGAAATATTTGTCACCACGTTGCAGAAACTTATCTTGTGACATGGTGGTTTTGCCACCATATTTTATGTAATCATATTTGCCTTTAAAATGTAAACTTAACGAATGGTATAGGTTAAAGGCAGCATAACCAGTGTTCTCAATCATATAGGCAGTTTGGATTGTTTCTTTAACATATTATTATCTTGTGCTTCTTCACGTATCTTTGCCTTTAGTGCAGCAGAGATCAATGTACTGGCCACTTCTATTTCAAGGCCAGTATTTTTACAGTGTTCTAATATTGCATCAATTCTGGAACACCTTAACTCTATAGTCAATTCTTCAATCAATGTACTAAATTCCGAAATTTCATTTTTTGTTGGCATAATTAAGTTCTAGTATAAAATATGTGGTTACCAATTTTCATAACAACACCTTTTTTGTCCCATTTAGGATTGACATACGTAGCATGATAAAACATTGCTTTCATTTCTGATATTCTAACATGTGCGATAGGTTCTGTCAAGGCTTTTCTTGCAATATACTCCGATTCTTGCCACAAATACATATTTTTTGGTGCGGCAACCTTATTACAAGTCCAGCTGAATTGGCAAACAGTTCTACCTTTGATTTTATCCTTTTGGTATACGACACCACAAATTGTATTTGGATATCTTGGAGAGTTTGCACGATTAATAGTAACTTGTGCAACTGCCATTTTACCTTCAAATGATTCTGATCCGGCTTCGTAGTAGATATTCTTTGCAAGACAGTCCATTTCTTTTGTCATTTCAATACGAACTTCTTGTGTAATTTCTTTTGCCACATAATGTGGGAAAGAATATGCCAACATTACTGTAAATAATAAGAATGAGGCGATTAGTAAATTTATACTGGTAAAAATCCCAGTTAGCTTTGAGTTAAGCATGTGTTTCTCCTTGTTGATTGGGAGTGGCCGAAGCCACTCTTTCTCACGCAATTACGAATTTTGCTTTTTCGTTTTAATTTCTGGCGTGGTTGTTTGAGATACGAAACCATTAAGCGATGCCGCTTTGGCTATAATATCGTTCTCTGTGGGGAATGTGGGAAGGTTTGGATGATCTGGAACAGTCTGACCTTGTACTTTGGCCGACTCGATCTTCATTTCCCAATCTCGGACTACTCTCTCTCGATCACCGTGATATTCTTCGGTGAGTAGGTCTTTCGCCATTTTTAGAAGTTCAAGGCGAATCTCGAACGGTGTCATGTTGCTCATATACTTCTCCTATTGTGTGTGAGTGTGTTTAGTTTTTAATGAGAACTATAACTCATGTGTATATTTATTTATGCATCTGAATTCTTGCAAGGTGATTGGGTGATAAGGACACCTTGCGAAACCTCATCTAGTGCTTAAGCAGCTAGAGCGTAACTTTCATCGTTTGCAGTTACTAGTTTTGCTTGATTTACGGTCATCGCCTACCGTGTTGTCCATATCCTTACTCTTTACCCTGTCGAGACCAGATCACCCCCATCAGAAACATACTTCGTCCTGCAATACAATCCTTTTCACAAGGTGTGGCACGGTCTGCAAATATGTTTCTGGTGGAGGTGGGCGGAATCGAACCGCCGTCCAGAATACTTTTCATTCAACTTCATACAACAATATTCTTAAATATTACCAAGTAACCATATAGCAAATGATATTACCATACCTATTGCAATACCAACACTAAATGCTATTAATAAGTCCATTTTACTACTTGTAATTAGAAATGTCAAGATATTTATTAATCTTTACCAAATAACTCTTTTATTTCGTTATGATTCTTAACGAATCGATGTTGGTTACTTAAATCAAACAAGTCATATATATTTGCAGGTTTACCTATGGTTTTCATCTCCATTTTCATTTCTTCTTTTGGCACCAATATATATTGTGCAATTGGAGTACCAGCTTTTATAAGTGTTTTACCTTGAAGTACATTCCACATCATCTGTACATTTAAATGTGAAGGACCCATTTCTCGACCTAAAAAACCAGGAAGAGTAGTGAATCTTTTTTCATCGGAATATACAACAGGCATCTCCATCAAGTAATAACCCTTAGGTACAACACATCTCCATCCAGTGTGTATTTTAATTATAGTTTTTAATGAATTCTCTGGCCAATTATTCATATATTGGTGAAATGTTTCAGGCTCATGGCAACTAACATAATCTTCTTTATTAAATGTACTCTGATCCATTGGTGTAGTCCATAAAAAAGTATGGCCATCACCATTTGTTTCAATAGTTATGTCTTGCCAAGCTCTAACAATCCAACCTTGGCGTTGGAGTTTAAAAATACCAGGACACCTTGCGACATGCGACATTTTTTCCGTACCATAATCTGGTTTTTTTCTAATATTTGCCAAATCATGTAACGCTCTATCCACCCAAGGACGTTTATAATCTTTTGCCGGTATAATAGGCATTAGTTTATCCATACCTGGTATTGTAGTTTCAAATACTATTTTTTCTTTTCGCCATTTAAACATAATATCACATTTTCCTATAGTAATCGATTGCTGATGCAAGGCCAGATATATGGTCTGCAACTTTTTCTTTGAATACAATTGGTGTTGAATCTTTCACTGCCATTATAATAACAATGTCATCAATTGGTTTACCAACCAGTTCTTCATACATTAAAGCATATGCAGTGCATTGCCAATAGTAATCTTCAATATCTTCTTTTTTCTTTGGCCTACTTGATGTCTTAAAATCTATTACTGATAATTTACCTTCATATTCAGCAATACAGTCAACACGACCGGCCATTTCAATTTTTTCAGACCATAATGCTTGTTCTTGATAATGTATGTTATCTATATTATTCAGATATGGTTTGATTGTCAAAAAGAATTCAACGGCATCAGGCATAATACCTTTAAGGTAATCCTGTTTGTTGTTTAGATAGTTTTCACATATGGTGTGAACATTGGTACCACGTGATGTGGCCTGTTTAGTGATTCTATTTGCTTCTTCATCACCGACACGTTTACGCCAATCAATGAATGTTTGTTTTTTTTGAGCACCAACAACTGTGGTTACTGAAGGTAAACGTTTACCATTTGGTAGTGTGTAGTATCTTTTACCGTCAGGAAAAGTTTCAGATTTCAAATCTTCCAGTTGAACTGGTGGACAATAATTAAACATAATATTTTAGGTGTTGACTTTCTCAAAAGGATTATAAATTAATTTTTCAAGGTACTCAGGTACTTGTGCATTTCTTGATGCTGCAATACGTTCTAATTGTCCTGTTGGTTCAAATTGTTTAATTATACCACTTAGTTCATCTAACTTAGGATAAGAATTATCAATTATGGGTAGGTCTACATTATATACAAGACCTTCTGGCACTTCATCACAATACCATTTTACTACAATAGTTCCTGAATAAGGAATAAACTCAAGTATATCATATTTTATATTCATTGTCAACCTCTAACCAGTTTCTGCTCCATTAATTGTACCTCGTGAAATGAAAGTGACTTTTGAAACTCCAGAAATAGCTGTTCCGGCAGCACCACCGGCACCTCCAGCAGGTCTTAAATTATTACCATTTCCTGAACCGCCTGTACTACCAGAAGAACCATAACCACCACCAGCACCTCCAGCTCCGGCAGTAACACCATTTACACCTCCTGCGCCACCAGAACCTGCAACATTTGTATCCGATGTTCCTCCTGCACCACCATTAGCATTTGTACCTGTTCCAGCAGCACCGCCAGATGCAATGCCTATTCCACCTCCACCACCTCCGCCACCGGCTCCTCTAAACGCAAAAGCGAATGTTTTTCCAGTAGTTGCACCTCCGCCGCCACCAC
>JACCDZ011085022.1_pt1 | contig 96712 bp, 77 predicted proteins | sample 7449551 | NCBI WGS metagenome assembly JACCDZ01 (sample SAMN15323452, study PRJNA562643) | freshwater metagenome | isolation source: river surface water | place: USA:Blue River Watershed | collected 2017-08-18
ATCATTTGGATTTCCAGATGATAAAACTCCTACCTATTGTGGATTACATGGAAAGCCTCTTGGAATGATTAATATATCATCTAAAAAATGTTTACAAGATGGTTGTAATAAACAACCACATTTTGGATTTCCAGATGATAAAATGCCTACCTACTGTGGAGTACATGGTCAATTACTTGGGATGATTGATATTGGTCATAAAAAATGTGAGACTTGCAGTTCAACTCGAATGAATCAAAATTATAAACCTAATTGCGCTAGATGTAATTTCTATTTAAATCCAGATGATCCGCGTATTAGAAACTATAAAACTAAAGAGCAGGCTTATATGAATGCTTTATTAGAAAAGTTCCCGCAATTTAAATTAGATAAAATTATTGATGGTGGGTGCTCTAGGCGTAGACCTGATGGATTTCTAGATCTATTAACTCATGTAATCATTATTGAAATAGATGAAAATGAGCATAAGTCATATGATGATACTTGTAATAATAGACGTACTATGGAGTTATCACAGGATGTAGGGCATCGCCCAATTGTATTCATTCGATTGAATCCGGATAGTTATAAATTAAATGACACTCATATGAAAGGTTCATTTTCATTGACTAAAACTGGTGAGTTAAAAATAGTAAAAAAAGAATTCAATAAGCGTTTGAATTCACTTATTGAATCGGTTAAAAAGCATATGAGTGCTGAGCCAGATAAAACAATTTCAGTTGAATATTTATATTTTACTGAATAAGATGCATGACTTTTTTTGTATAAAATTGATTATATACAACTATTAATATATCACACCGATAATAACCATGAAGACTAACACTCAAATCGAATTCAATATTACTATTGGCAATATTAGTAGTATATATTCAAAGGATTTTAACCATATGCTTTTACAACAAGCAAAAGAATTATATGAAGGTAAATGCTATGACAAACAATATATACTATCAATTGATAGTATTGTTAAACGATCACTACCAAATTTAATTCGCCGCGACTTAGATGCAAAGGTACGTGTGTTTATTGTAGTAGAAGCCGTTGTATTGCGATACGATAAATATGATACTGTGTGTAATATGACAGTAAATAAAATTATTCCACGTGGTAAGATTGGTCCAAATGATCTATTAGAGTGTTCTAATGAACAGTGTCGAGCTTTACTTAAATTGAATGACACTTTAACTGGATTCAAAACTGGTGATATCATTCCAATTAAAGTGGGTGCGGCATTAGTAAAAATTCAAAATACTCAAGTTTTGATTAATGCTTATCCATTTGTTCCGCATGTGTTTGATAAGATTGCATATACTATTCCAAAGCTATCATCATCTGATAAAGATCAAATCATTAGTACTCTTGTACCAATGATTGAAAATCAAATAGAAATAGTAAATAAAATTGATGGAAGATCAAAATATTTTGAGCAGTTATTGTATCCATACAAAACTGACAAGTCTAAGAAACCTATTGGTAAGCAAGTTGGGTTACTGGAATTTCTCAATAATTTGGATACATATGAAAATGAATATGTATATGTTGATCAGTGTATCAATATGTCCAATATGAAAGTGTCTATTTTAAACACTAAACAAATTGGCGATAATGAAATTACCATCAGTACCAATGGCATGTTTGCTAGTATTATTGCATTTATGTATGTTAAACATTTGGATACTATCTGTGAGTTAACTAATACATATGTTGATGATAATGTATTTGAGCAGCATCAATATATTTGGGATCTATATGAGCAAAATAAATTTTAAAAGATCATTCGTGAATGTAAGCAACTATAGGTAAGAGTGCGAAATACTCTGGAGCTTTACAAACTCTTTTACTTTTTTTGTTATACATTACTAAGTTATTAGACACATAAGTATAACTTTGGTATATTCGAATCAAATCTTTAATTATGTCTACTCAACCAGGTGCCGGTTCCTATGGGACATTTTCTGCTGATTTAGCAAAGCGTCGTATCTTATCTAGTATCAGAGAGCTTGATCGATCTGATTACAATGATATCTGTTCTCTAATTAAAATGTTTATCCCAACCGTTGATAATGATCTTATTACAATTTCCGCACGTGGAACTTATATCAATCTAGACCGCTTAGACAATAATTTATTGCAACAATTGGATAACATGGTAGTTACTAAATTACAACGAATTCATTTAGACCAATCGTAAAAGTTATCTCTAATCATATACAAAAGATAACCTGATAACTTCATTTTCAATTAAAAGCAAATATGTCAGGAGCAGTGTTTGATTCATATATTAAGTCAGTTTATGGTAGTGGTACGTCTATGGAATATTTTGATAATATTAATGGCGGTAATATTTATGGTGATAATAGTATTTTTGGCGGAGTAAATGCAGCTGAGATTTTAGATGAAATTGATGGTTTTTATTCAAAATCAGAACAGAAAGAAAGAGATATGAAAGATAAACATAATGATAGTGATTCAGATAGTGACTCGGATAATGATTCAAAAAAGTGTCGCAAAGATTCAAAAAAAAGTAAAGAGGATAATAAACCAGTAATTGGCAAGACTATTGATAATCAATCTATTATTGGTTATATCACGTATAATACACACTCTATTCCTATAGTTGATTGTAAAAATGAAACTAAGAGTGTTTCTATTATCGCACCAATGAAAATTAAAATCGATCAATATACATCAAAAAAAACTATTACTCCAGAAGATGTTGGTAGTATTATTCGCGAACTAGATTTAAAGATCGATAATTAGTATAAGAGATTCATTAGATACTATTATTGACATTGGCAGCTTTAGCATCTTCAGCTAATCGCTGTTTTAAAATATCAAGTAGCTCTTGTTTTTTTTCTTCTGTAAACTGTTCATTTTCAAACTGTAATCGCTTTTGAGATTCTTCATAGCTATCTAGCATACGTTTAGTACTTTTGTTTAATTCATTTACCATCTCATCATACATTCGATTAACATCGGATAAACTTGCATGTGGGTTAGTTTCCTGAATCAAATACTTATAATATAACGCATACTGGTTATTCTTAAGATAATATACATTACGCTTATCTTTAGCAATTAATTCTTGGTCTTCTTTCGTTTTAGGAGAGCCAAATGCTGCTTTAATATAACGCTTGAATGCATTTCTATTAAAAATCTGCTCAGCGACAATGTATTCATATACAATTGGATGGATTTGAGTAAATGTAATAAAGTCTTCGCGTTCACTGGTGATGGCTTTTTTTCTATCGAAGCGTTCTAATTTAGATAGTCTCTCTTCATTTGTTTTAATGTATTGAATGATTTTTCCAGCCATTTCTAAGCCTTCATCGGTCATCTGTTTAACGCCATCCTTATAAAAATCTTTTGGTATTTGCATCGCAGGTTGAGTATCCATGATTATTTATCTATCTATTGCAACTTATATACAATAAAAAAATATGTTTGAATGAAGTAAAATTTATCCAGAAGGATTAATTCGACCTATTTTGAATGTGTCACCCATAAGCTTAAGTTTATTCACTGCCATATTAGGAGAACGATGTACAGTAGTACGTTTAAACATATGCCATGTTAGTAAAGTAGATGAAATAACAGTACATCCTAATTTAACCCAACTTAATTTATCAAGAGTATTATCTGTATTAATAGTATTAAGTACTTTTTGCTTATCACTATTATAATACATTAATGTCTTAATTGTTAAATTAATTTTATCTGACTCAATCTTATTAGCTAGCTGTTTAATATGATCAGAATCTACCCCTGGATTTTTTAAATCCGATTGATATTGTTGTTCTGACTTAATTATATCAGCCGAAAGAGTTTTTAATACAATTAAATCGTCGTCATTTTTATAGGTATATGTTTTAACAATTTTATTATCATTTTGTACATATTCGACATATAAATAATATGCACTAATAACAATCCCTAGTAAAACTACTAAAGTTAAAAGTTTATCAAACCCATCCGAAAATACTGTATAGAGTTTCTCATTATATAAACGTTTAGCACGTTGCCATAAATTATTTCTACTACCTGGAAATAATAATTCCGGCAGTAAAACTAATTTATTTGGATATCCTTGTACATTACTAATTGTAAAATCAGGAGTTTTTTTAAACTCAGCCATAGTAAATTGTTCATACTCTTCATGGGCTATTAAATGAACATCAGCATATTTTGGAGAATTCATGGTTGATGAGGCTGGCTGGACTTGAATTGTTTTTATATTAGACATTGTATAAAAAAATAGATATTAAAAATATGGTTAGAGTATTTAAAAACTTATTCTAAATTTCTAGCAATCTCTCGCATAAATGCAGCCTCTCCCTTATCATACCCTTTTTCGGCAATTAATTTTTCTACATTTTGTTTAGCTGATGGTACTGCGGTTGGCTTCCCTGGAGTAAATTTACTTTTTTTACCTATTGGGGGATTACGTTTCTTTCGTTCGGCATAATAAGAATCCATCTGAGACATCCTCTCCGATATATCTTTTTCTGATATAGGAGTCTCTGCAAAATCCTGCCCCTTCGCACGTACAGATGATTTACTATCAATATCATCTTGTTCATCAGACATCATTTCTTTTAACGCTCGATCTCTAAAGGCTTGCTCAGGATCTTCTCCGCCAATTCTATCTGTAAATGGATCATTTGGAATGGAGTTATTCATAATTTCCAGTTTAGCTAATGTCGCTAAAATAGAATTAACTCCATATTGAATATCATCATCAACAATTAAAGCTGGTATCGATGTAATACCTTTTTTAATAAATTTATTTATATTATCATTATCAACAATATCAATTGCAACTGCAAATTTAACATCGTTTAATTGCTTATGCCTATCCTCTAGATACTCTAATATCCGTTCGTTATGCAACTGACTATCTTCAGTATCTCTAAGTAAAATACTAACCCTTTTATATCCACTCATAATAAATACCGATAGTATTAGGTTTTTCAGAATAGTAAAATTGATTGCTCTATCTATATATATAAGACGTTACTAATAATCGCAATGACTTCCCATTCTACTATCAAAAATTTGACAATTGTCTCTAACAAAATTAATCTAGGTAAGACTCAATATGCGGCATTTAAAGATCTAATTCCTGATCAGGTTAATCAAAAACTATCATTTGAATTGCTTAATAGTAATTGTGCCATTGCAAATGGATTACGTCGTACGATGAGTAATGAAATTCCAGTACGTCATTTGACAGTATCTATGACCGATATATTTACCACTGATTCATGGATTGTTGGAGATATTATTCGTGGACGAATTGAAATGATTCCAATTCCACAAGATACTCCATTAGGTACAACTTATACTGTTAGATTTGAAAATACAACTGACACTTATGTAGATGTTATGACCTCTGAAATTAAACAGCGTGGAGTTACTGCTAAAGGTATTATTCAATCATTACCTATTTGTAGTATTAACTCACAGCATTCAATTACAATTGACAATATTACAGTTGCTGAATCATATGGATATACTAATGGTCGAGTATCTATTGGTAGAGTTGCATATGAAATTTTGAATCATGATATGAAAAATAATTCAGCTGGTGATTCAGACCCTTCCCATTTTAAATTAGAATTAGAAGTGCCTGGTAATATTGATCCAAAAGAGATTATTATCAAATCAATTGATAATATTTGTGATCGATTAGAAGCAATCGATTATTCATTGAATAAAACTGAATACAATGTATATAAGCTATTAATTCCAAATGAATCACATACAATTGGAAATCTATTAGCAACTTATATATTCAAAATTAATCCAAATATTGAATATGTGGCTATGCGTGAATCGCATCCATCTAAGCGTGAGTGTACTATCGATATTAAACATCCGCAAGCAGAGATGCTTTGTAAGAAAGCAGTTGCTATTATAAAAAAAGAATATCAAAGCCTTAAGAGCGCATTTAAGTAATGGAGTAAAGTGCTCTGGGGCTGTTAACTAGTACCTTACTAAGTACTAATCGATAACTGTTGCATACCTGCATTCAATATCTTTTTTTCTAGTATATTGAATACTGCATTGATTACATCATTATACATTTCTAAATCCGCATCATTTAAATATTCAACCATGGTAGTTGCTCTATTGTTGCGATCAACTGTGTTCAATGTTTTTTTTGGGTTTTTACCAATTTTATCATATTGAATGTTTTTCCAGCGAATATAATTATTACTCCATGCAGTATGAGACAATCGCACAAATTTTTCAAAATTAATATTACCCTTAATTGAATCAAATATTTCCGCGGAAGATACATTAGATAAGATCGCATTAATAATTGAAGCGTATGAATCAAACCCATAGTCATTTGACTCTATTTTAAATTTTTTCATATCATAATCTTTACTAAGAGTAGTATGAATAATATCAACCCATTCATGTAATGGTTGACCAAAATATATAGTAGAGTTTGAAAAACTCTGTAAAGACCTCTGATCAATAGTAGAGTTATCAAATCCTTTAGAACTTTGCATTTCAGTAGACATATCTATTTAGAGTATCAAGTATATTATATAGTATCTATAATCAATTTTTGTAATCTACTATCATTAACTATGCCATATGTTTATTTGATTCAACCAGTTGAGTTAGTTGGTACTAATCGGTATAAGATTGGAATGTCCTCATTAACTAATCTAAATCGTATGAAATCGTATAAGAATGGTACTCGCCATTTGTTTATTTGCGAAAAACCTAATGCATTAGAAATAGAGCGCAAGCTTATTAAAGCATTCAATAGTAAGTATAAAGTAATTGGTGGTAATGAATATTTTGAAGTAGATGATGAACAAACTATGATAGAGTTATTTATTTCTATTGCAATGGGATATGCAAAAAAAGAAGAAGGTGCGCCTACTCCCATTAAAAATTGGATGAATAAATTTGCCTATAAAACTACCACCACGTAAACATACCAATGATATTAATCGACATAATAAATTCCCAATTATGTATAGTACGTTCTATACCTATGTATACTAGTGGAAATCCGACAGTTAAAATACATAATTTTATAGCGGCATCTTTAGCTGATTTGGTTGGATACCACCCAGTTATAATATATAAACAACATATAGCCCATAATGCTAGAAATAAATAGAATATTCCATCGATTAGATTTTGCTGACCTTGACCCATTTTAAATAATTTTTTTTATATTAGACGGTAGTTAACTAAAATTGATTTTTTTATATGTAAATACAGTTAACTACTACTAACTACTACTAACACTATGATTTACCCACGTCCTACATATGGAGCTATTTTGAAGCAAGCTATTATGGATAATAATATTGAGTTTCTTGAAAATATGGTTGCTCCATTTGACAAAGAGTTATATGAGGAAGCTCATGAGGCTTGCAATAACTGCGACCTTGATTATTTAAAGGATTTAATTGATCAAGGGGTAGATCTTTCACATCCATACTTTTGTCAACCAGAATGTTTTATTTTAAATCCATTACATTTTGGTTATGATTATCAAGAAACTAAAACATTTTTAGAGTATGTGATTACTAATTGCATTGATGTAAATTGCATTGCTCAAGAATCATTTCATTGTATGCATGCAGATCAGTATTCATATGGGTCTAATGATTATGTACAAAACCATTCATCTTTTAATTCAGTTCCAACACTATTTGATTCAATTGAATTACAGATTATATCTGGAGAACTAGATTCGTTTGTTGGTGGATTTGTATTACAACTATTACGTACAAATGGTGCAAAATCTGGAGCAGATCTTGGGTATACGCATGAGCAGGGTAATCGTTTATACGCATTTCAGTATAAAGATAATAGTTATAACTATAATTATATGAAAACAAAAAAAGAAAAACTACATTTTGATTTAATCGCTAATTTGTATCACCCTAAGCGTATTAATAAATATTTAGAAACAAATGATACTATCGATGGATATCTAAATTATAACTTAAGATGATTTAGATTGCTGCATTAGATATTTTGTATACTCTGTAAGTAAAATTTTGATTAATTTCTTGACATATTTTTTTTCGTCATTGTCATATCCAGACCAAATTTTACGTAGAACCTTAATCATTTGCTGGATAGATTGCTGATCTACATCGCCAATATCGCCAGCATCATTTTCCCAGTCTTTATTAATTAACTCATCCCATTGACTATTGGCGATATATTCACGATAAATAAATAACTCTTTGCCAGTCTCAGTAAGTAAAAGTGATTTATCTGTTGTAATTGCTGCAGTATATTTACGCTTAATAGTATCCATTAATGTATCCTTTGGTAGTTCATTAGAAATAACATCAATTAATTCTTTTAAAGCCTTATTGTATGTTTTGAAAAAGTCAGCCATTGTATCTGATTCTATTTAAAGTAAAATATATAGCAACGTGTTAGATATAGTATTTTATATATTAATTCAAAATGGGTCGTGGACGTAAGCAATTTAAAACCGTACAAACCGGGGGAGGTATTGATTTAGATCAAGAAGAGCTAATGAGTATGTTTCAACAATTAACTGGAGATCCTTCTAAATTGGATCCAGAGATTGTCAAAGACAAGTATGAACGACTTAAAAATTCTATTCAGCGGTGTAATAAACTATTGCGTAAATTTAAATCCGCTATTTTAGATAGGTTAACTACTAAGATAGGTAAGGATCCATTCTTTGATCATGAGGTGCGTAATTTAGTTGATTATATTGATCGCGCTGATGCATATGTTGATGAGGAGGTTAATGATACTAATTTAATTTATATTTACCAAGCAATGAAAGAATCATTTGTCGTTGAGGAGTACCTAAAGGTATGTAAGGCTCTTCGTCAAGGCGAAGATTGTATTAAAGATCGTACTAATTTAAGTGATACCTTTATCAAACGCGCTGTTGGTGAAGAGTTATTTATCTTTGAGTTTTCTAAAATTAATTTTAAACATCTATTCACGCATATTCTTGCTGAAAATATTTCTGATAAAAAGGAACTTGCCGATGCAAAAACTTATATTCTATTAACATTCAATATGCTTTACATTACTACACAAGATATTTATAATATTGTGTCTAGTCCTGATGTAGATATTGATAAACTTTCCGAGTTAATTGTGCAGGCAATTGGGGCCGCCAAAAAGCAAATTCCACGGTGTGATAAAGCATTCAGATTAATTGAAAATAGTGTTGACTTACTTAAAAATGGAATGAGTTCATACTATAAAGACTTCGTCGCTTCTGGTAATCCAGTTGTTATCTTTGAAAATTTCATTAATGACTTATCAGGCGACTTACACATTGATACGCAAACAATGGGACAATTCAAACGTATTATTTTCCACTTCCGTAAACGTGCCGAATCAATGCCAAAACAAAGCGCTAAACTTGATGGCGTATTCCAAACACTTGATAAGATTATGAGTATGATGGATGAGAAGCCATCTAAGAAAGATGCTGAGGAAAGTAAAGAAGAGTTTAGTGACGATGAAGGTGAAACTGTTAATGTAGACGAATAAAAAAAGATAATGTAATTAATATAACTAATTTATTATGGGTTTATTAACTAAATATGTATTATTTGCGCAATTAATAGTTTTAATATTATTTATACTACCTGTATTGGTACTTGCTAAACAAGTACCAGCAGATAGTATTTATGTATCTTATCCATTAGCTATTATAAATATAGTTTTAATAATAGTAGTTGAAATAATCATATATCAAGTGTATCAACGTAAAAGTAATATCATGTGGATTTCAAAAAAGATAAAAGAATCGGCTAATGAAGGAATGATTATGCAAATGAATGAACAAAATCGTATGAATCCTCAATCTAGAATGCAAAATAAATTATCATCAGTTTTTAATAATTGGGTAGCGCCAAGTCAATCATTGGAAAGTATTCAAATAACACCAGGATTAATTAGTCAAATAAATGGAGTCATTGATCATGTAACAAAGGACATTATTAAACTTGTTTAATGATAGCTTATTTTTTTATATTGCTAAATATAGCAAAAAAATAAACAACTATGGATGGTGGTGATTGGGATGGTGGCGCAAAAAGTCAAAAGGAAGAAGAAGCAAAAATGGTCGCACGAGCCGCTGCAAATAGAGCAAGAGTCCAAGCAGCTCGAGATGAATATTATTCAACTCCGGAAGGTCAAAAAGTAAAAGCCGAGCAAGAAGCCAAACAAATTGAAAAAGATCGAATTTACAAGATAAGAGATATAGAATTAGCACCAACAAGATTAGCTAATGAAATTGCTAATCATAAGAAAGCCAAAGAATATCACAAACATTATTTAATTACAAGAGGTATAATTCAAGTAATTATTATTGGCGCGATAATAATGTTAATTGTATTTCTCGCATTAAACATATTTTCTACACATAAAAAAACTATTGTAGGATTACTAATTGCAATTTCAGTAATAGAAGCATTTCCATTGTTTGGGCTTGGATGGTTTTATTTTGGATCTATTTTAGAACAAAGAAAAGATATAAAAACTCAAGATAAGTTAATTATTCAATATCAAGCTCAAGTCGCAAGCATGCAAGCTGATCTAGATAAGCTTAATCAAGTAGCTACAAAATAATTTATTCTGTTCTAAAGCACACTGATCTAAATTTTTGCATAACTGCATCATGTATTTTTTTGCCTGGAATATTAAATTCCTCTGGTCTAGCTCCTTTTAATCTACTATAAATATAAAATAAACTGTAACTTCCGCAATTGCCCGTATTATCGTTTTGGTGTTGTATGGTTGAAACCAATTTATATTCACATCTACATCTAGTTATATTTGCTATTGATACCTTTTGATTTTGCCAGAACGCCTGAAATGCTTTACTTGCAATATCAGTACCTGCTGAATTAAATACTTCAATTAAAATTAGTGGCTTTCCAGGGTTTGTTGGATCTTTATGATCAAATGAAATATACACAGCAAACCAATGCTGCCCAGATCCTGCAGAACTATCAGTATTAAAAACAATCCCAATAGATTTTAATGGTACATTTTTATATGTAGGCAATGTTTTGCACGGCATTTGTTTATTAATAGCATTGTTTAAACATTCACCTAAATTAATATCAGTTAGTGCTGGAACATTATAGTCAAATGATTTTAAATTTGATGGGGGAAATGTTTTCACATCAGACATATGAATAAATGTATGAGCAAATCCCGGAAAATCTTTTCGCATTTGACTTAAAACATTGTCTATTTCAGTATTATTCATCCAATAATTACCATCAAGTGATTCAGCAACTGCTTTAAAAGCTTCTCGTTTAATTTGTGCTTCTACATCTGCAGGAATATTGATTTTTTCCAATATACATTCGTCGTCATTGCATTTTAATTCAGTTTTTAATTCTTTAAGAGTATTAGCAGTTGTATGTTGAGTTAGTATCGCAACATGTTTATTATCTAAACATGACCCATCTTGATTAGGGGATTTATTAAGAGCACATTTGGATGAATTCATTGTAGTATATTATAGATTCTGAAATAAGTTTGATATCTTTGTTATCGTATAAGTCAACAAAGATACCACTACGTATTCAAAGTAACTATGTCAAAACAATCTCAAAAGACAAAAAAAGTAACATCAGAAGACCAATTAGTATCGCATATGGATTTATCAATATCAAAAGAGTATGCTATTTATTCCGATGCTCACCATGTTGATGAAACTACTACTATAGATAAATTGATAGAACAGTCTGGGCGATTACAGTTAAACACATATCAATCATTTATTCGTAATTTATTTAATCCATTATCTGAGTACAATTCGTTATTATTGATTCATGGTACTGGTACTGGTAAAACAATAACATCATTATCTGTAGCTATTGAGTATCAGAAGCAGTATCGCGAATTTATTTCATTGGAAAAAAATAAAGTATATGATGATATCCATTCTATTGTTATTATTGGATACACAAAGGACATTTTCAAAAGTGAATTAATAAATCACCCAGAATTTGGGTTTGTATCTGAAGCAGAAATAGCAGAGCTTAGAGACTATCAGCGTACTGAGCATGAGTCTCCAGCTATTTCAGAAAAATTAACCAATTTAACACATAAATTATATCGTCGATTATCCGATAGACGTATGAATGGTATTTTTAAATTCTATGGATATCGCCAGATATTTAACAGGGTAATTAATCAGAGTGATTTAGCTAATAAAATTAAATCTAAAAAAGGTGATGATTTAGATTTTACTAAAATCGATCCCAATCAAATTAGAGGATGGGTACGGGATGGTACAGTTAGAATTAACAAAATATTTATAGAATCATTAAAACACTCTCTAATGATATGCGATGAGGTTCATAACATCTATTATCAAAGTGATGTTAATGCATATGGATTATCTATTGAAATTATTAATGATTACTTTAATGAACCAAAACTTTATAATACTAACTGGACCGTAAATAATGAATACTGTACTCGTTGGTTATATCTATCAGCAACGCCACTAGCATCATCACCAAGTGAAATTATACCTATTATCAATCTACTAAACCAAAAAGCTGATCGAGTACAATATTCAGATTTATTTAACCCATCTAATAAGGAATTAACCCCACGTGGGTTATCAATTATATCACGTAGAGTAGATAAACATATCAGTTATATTATGGATGATAATCCCATTCAATATCCATCATCATCATTTGAAGGAGTATCTATCCCAGATATCACATACTTGAAATTCATTCGATGTAAAATGTCAAAGCCGCACCAAGAGATATATAATAAATATATCCAAACATTAAAGACTCCTGATCCAAATGATGAAAATTTTAATAAGAGTAACACCTTAAAAGATTTTGTGTTTGAAACTAGCCAAAAAAATAATTTAACATATCGTTATACTACTGTATCAGATGAAGTAAAATCAAATAAGTCACCGTATAAAGAAGATTCAAATGGTTTACTTATTAGTAATACATTCAATACTAAAACATTAGGATTATATTCCGCGAAGTATCTACAGATAATGGAATATATACTTAAACTAAAATCAACCGATAATGGAAAAATCTTTGTGTATCATCCGTATGTGCAATCGACTGGTACTAATTTATTGGCCAGTATATTCAAAGAAAATGGATTATTAGAAAATGATGACCAACCTCTTAACAACAGTATATGTATGAACTGTAATAAACTATTTAAGGATCATAAGTGTACCAAAAATGGACATTGTGAATTTACAGCAGTTAGATTTATTATTATTACTGGATATATTTCAAAGGCAGCTACCAGCAGCCGCTTAAGTCAATTTAATTCTGCAGAAAATTCGAATGGTAAGCATATTAAATTATTACTAGGATCAAAAGCTATGCGGGAAAGTCATACTTTAAAAGCGTGTAGGCATTTAATGGTAGCGCATCAGCCATCTAGTATATCAGAATTAATTCAAATTATAGGTAGGGGTGTTCGAAAAAATTCACATAGCTTACTAGACCCAAACGATAGAAATATTAAACTATATATTTTTGTATCATCTTTAAATAGTGGAAACGGCTTATCTACAGAAGAAAATGATTACTATGAGAAAATGCGGGCATATAAACAGATTTTAACTATTGAACGAATCTTATTTAATCAATCGTTAGATTATTTAATTAACTTTAGATTTAAACGGAGAGATGTTCCTAAATTAATTGGAGAAGCATTTTCATTAGATATGGATTTATATAATGAGTATAATACAATGAAATCATACCCGATGGGTAGAATGGGTAGTATTAAAAGTAATACATTTTATTTTACTCAAGAGGTATCTATATGTACATATCTAATTAAACGAATTTTATTTGAATACCAACCAGTAGTATTAAAATCAATTTTAATCAATATTATTAGAAATCCACCATTTTCAGTGGATGCTGATGTTACTTTATTATCAGATGAGGCAATTGAGACTGCATTAAACGAATTAATTTATGATAAAGCTACCTCTCTAATTATTGACGATACTAATAAAAATATAAATTCAGTTGATTCGCTTTTTAATAATTCAAAACTAATTATTAGTCCAAATGGACAAAGGTTTTACATCAAGTGCGATACTAGTTTTCACAAGAATGATACATTAATTTATATTGATTTTATTAAATCGCCTATAAATGATTTACATAAGTTAATAACTGTTAGTGAACCAAATTTATATGAACGACAAATTGATTTAGAAGAGTTATCAAACCATTGGAATGAACTTGTACAAATTAATGATATTATTGCCGAATTACAAATTGAATTCAACAAACATAGCACCATACAAGGTCAAATTGTAAAAAGAATAGAACAATTTACACTAGAAACACATATAAAACTTATAGAATATTGCATTATTGCAATTGCATCGAAGGTATTTTACGGTAAAAAAATTACAATCAATGTAGAATTATTAATACAATTAATGGAGTTGTATCAAGATAAGAACATCCTAATTAATATTAGAGATACTGCTAATACTATTATTCAACCTCTATATAAAAAATATATTATTTATACTGGAAGTTCGTGGCAAGATGTTATTAGATCTAGTAGTAAAATAACAAAAATAAATTATAGTAGTGTACCAATTGGACACTATGTTAAATATCAACCCCGAATAATTAATATTGAATCTTTAAATAAATCAATTCCTATCTGGAATGAATATAGTTCTATTGTTAAGTCAAACAAATGGATATATCCATATAACTTATATGGATATGAAGAGCGTGGAAATAATATTGATAGTATTTTTAAAATAAAGGATCTTTCTAATAAAAGTTCTACTGGTATTAATCCTATGTTTATGCAACAGACTGATTTACGAGATATCGCTAAAAGATTACATATCAAAACTACCGATAATTCCAAAAAATCAATTATGGTTGACCAAATTAAACAAGCGATTATTGCACTAGAATCAAAATACCGTCAAGGTAAGAGTGATAATAAGATATACTTCTACCCATATGAAACTAGAATTTAATAAGTATTACCTAAAATTGACAACATACATACAAAAACATATGATACATTGAATACAATATTATTGATCAAAAGAGTTTACATAGTTTTCTAAACTCTACTATGACTACTATTGTAAATCGATACTATTGGACGAGTTCTATTACAGAACTATTTCCAAATGAATGGCAATGTGGTCAATGCAAACGAGTATTTCATATTAGTGAAAACTGCACTTGCAATACTTCAATAGCAATTGCTAGTAAACCAAAGCAAAAATTTTATATTAATCGTTCAATTCAATCAACTACCAATATTGAATGTAGTATTTGTATGAATGATATTGAATCCAATCAACATAACACTGAGTGTAATCATACCTTCCATAATAATTGTCTCAGCGATTGGCTAAAGGTTAATAATAGTTGTCCATTATGTAGAACCAAAATTGATTAATTTTATGATAAAGTATATCAACTAAGGATGCTTAACTATCAGTCAACTAGCTTTCCAGAAATGTTTAAAAAAACTTATTGGGGAAACCATCATAACTATGATAGTAATATATGTCAAAATAGAAACCAATTTGTGTACGATTATCTTATCAAAGATTTCAATACATATCATTCACATAAAGCAAAAACTATTATAAATAGTTATATTTCATATAAAATCAATAGCTCTGATAGAGACTTCTTTGACCATTTTGAAGTATATCAGACTATAGATGATAAATATATTATTATGGTTAGTCCATTCAATCATGTACAAAACTGTGATCTATATATGTATAGATTAGGGTTTACACAAATCGATCCATTGTATGCGCCTCATGCAAATACATTTATTAAATTTGTCGATCTTGTTGAGTTACAAAATGATATTAAAAATATGCAATAGATAAAAAAGCAATATCCTCTACATTCTTTTGATGAACTATATTCTTTTTTTGTTTAAATATAACTATGACAAAATCAATTGGTATACATATTTTTCGTAAAGATCTACGAATAGTAGATAATCTTGCTCTTAATGATCTATCCAAAAAGGTAGATACTATTATTCCTATTTTTATCCTAGATCCAAAACAGATAAAAAAGAATAGTGCCAATAAACATTACTTCTCTCCAAGAGCTGCTAGATTTATACTAGATTGTTTAATTGAATTAAACGCGTTATGTGGTAATAATTTATGTATACTACAAGGCAATCCATCTACTGTTCTACCTGCTTTTTTAAAACAAGTTAATCCAAAATGTGTATCACTCAATGCTGACTATACTGAATATGCATTAGCTAGAGATAGTCAAATAGTAACCATATGTGATAAATTAGGTATAGAATGCGTTATTAATTATGACGACCAATCATTAGTGTCTATGAATGATTTAATTAAAAAAGATAGTACTCCTTATATGGTATTTGGCGCATTTTATAAAAATGCAATCAAAAAAAATGTTACTACATCTACTAAAAAAATTACATTTAGTAAGTCTCCGGTAACTGGATTATCTATCCGCGATAAGTTTATTCAATCGGAGTACTCTGATATTGAAAATCACTTTCGTGGAGGTCGATCATATGGACTTGCAAATATGCGTAATAAACAGAGTATAAATGGATTCCACCATCGTGATATTTTAATTAATCAATCATTTGAAATCTCACCATATTTAAATTTTGGGTGTATTTCAATCAGAGAAGTATACTCCTATTTCAATAAAAATAAAATTAATGCAGATAGAGAATTGTATTGGAGAGACTTTTTTCTCTGTATACTGCGCTATAAACCAAATGCTACTAGCTATACTACTCCTATGGATAGTACATTCAATAAAATTAAATGGCGTAGTGTATCTACTAAACAGTCAAAAGATGAATGGTATAAGTTTTTAGAATGCTCTACTGGATATCTACTAATTGATGCTGGTATGAAACAATTGCAGCAAACTGGATATATTGGAAATCGAATGCGATTACTATTAGCAACCTTTTGGACTAAATACTTAATGATTAACCCATTAGATAGTGAGTATGGAAGTCAAACTGGTTATAGCCGAATGCTAACTGACTGTTCAACATCTCAGAACAAATTAAATCACCAATGGGTGACTGAATTGGACCTATCAGGTCGTAGATTCAAAATGAAAGGAGCTCATCCTCTTACTGGAAGAATGATTAGAATTGATAATAATATGATAAATAAATATGACCCAAATTTAGAATACATTTCTAAGTGGTTACCGGAGTGGAAAGGCAAGACAAAAAAAGATATTAAACAAGTTAATACTATTTTTGATTGGAGTGAACGATATCAAGAGTACTGTCAACGTTGTAAATAGTTATTGGTATACAATTGAATATAGTATTCTACTAACTGATTCAATAAATCGTTCACCTACATTAAATGGTAAGTAATTTCCCATAATAATGTTATTATAATCATATTCAATATCAGTAGAATCTATATTTATTGATTCCAAAAACTCTCTAAGATGTTGTAAGAATGCCGGATCCAGATGTATAATATTTTTACTAAAATAAATAACTAACCTACCTCCTGGTAATGGAGGTATATCGATATCAGAATCCGAATCAGTCTCATCAGCAAAATCAACCATATCAATTCCAATAATTCTGATTCTAATATCTCTATATTTGGTCTTAACATCCATTGCTTTAAAAGCATTTACAAGATGATCCATTGTAGTATATTTATATCTATTTTCAGTCATAATAGAATCCGCATGGATTCCGATAACTTTGTTATCAATCGTATTATTTCAGTGGACTATACTTTGTCAAAATACTGCTCTACTGTAGAGGGTAAACGCATTTTAAAATGAAATTATGTCCGAAAATCAAGGAAATTACCGGCTCGCGGACGTCAGCGAGCCGGTTAGTCAAGGAGGATCTAATAAAAAGTCTATGAAATTGGGTAAATTACCTGCTACAGGATATCCTGCAACAGCTCGAAAGTGGGCAAAATATTCAAAAAGTATATGAAATTGGGATAAATTACACGCTACAAAACGTCTTGCAGCATGGTAGTCAAAATTGATAATTCATATTAATAGATATATCGAAGGATTACTTAAAACAGATAACTATGGATGCTTATGACTTTACTATCAATTTGATTGAATCTAACACTATTTTGGACTATGAAACCTATACAGAAAATGCAATTAAAGCTATTTTAGCTAATGATTTAACACAAAATAAGTTTATTGATATGCTTAAAGACTTTAAGTCATTTGAGGGTAATAATCATAAGTTTTGTATTAACTTTACTGGATCTTGGCTTAAATATGCTTTAGATGGTATTCATAATAAAGATCAGATGAATACTCATAAACTGATTAGAAATATTTTAGGAGAAGATTTTATTGAAAAAGAGAGGGTGGGCGGCACCGCCCACCATCAATTATCTACTGAAATCTATGAAAAAATCAATTGGAAAGAGTACTTAGGCAATAATATCATAGAAGATAGATCACCTCAGCGTAAGTATATGATTATTAAATGTAATAAACAACGTTCTAATAACTCTTGGCATGAAATTAATATGATAATTGTACGCCCAAAAGATTTATTGGATATCATGACTACATCCAAATGCGTAACTGAATATCGCAAATACTTTATTACATTGGCTGAAATTAGACGTTCGTATCAAGAAACATATTTGTCTTGGGTAATTGAACAGTATAAACATGCAAAGTTAACATTAGAACAAAAAGTAGATAAACAATTAGTACAACTTGATAAACAAAATGAAAATATTAATTATCTACGAAAACAGAATGATTTTATTATTCATCAGAATATTCAATTAACTACTAAGGTTGATAGTATTTTCAATATGATGGTTTCATTTATGCAAGCAACTATACCTACTTGGGTTGGTGGTTCTGTTATGAAAAATCAATTGGATATCCTTTGCAAGAATCATAATCCTGATAAAGCTTTGACTAAACTAAAAGTGTTATATATGGTTGCATTCTATGTACCATATAATCGTCCAGTAAAGCGTACGCGTGAATTTGATGATAAAACTATTAAGTTTATCTGTAAATCCAATATGATTATATACTTCTGCTGTACCAATTTCAGTGATGTTGGAGCTCGTATTAAACAACTAGATAAACGCCATGGTAGTGAAATGTATATGCTACATCCGCAAGCAATTAGTTTACTTTCATGTGAGGTTAATATGGAACGTACATTCTTGGAAAAATTAAATATATTTCCTAACAAATGTGTTCCTTCTTGGAGTTCCAAATATAAGGCATTTAAGGTAGATATTCCATATTTACAACCAGACAATATTCAAACATTTCTAAATAATATTGCTTTGAATGGAAGTAATGCAAAGTTTCAAGGATATCAAATGCGTATGGATACTTACAATAAGTCTAATAAACCTAAATTAGATCCAAAGATTACTGTATATCTAGGTAATGTTGATAAGGGTTTCTTTGAGAGTAGCAAACCATTAGCTCAGTTGTATTTAGACAGTTATATTACTAATGACCGCGAAGTTAATGATGATGGAGATCATATTACTTATTGTAAATATACAACATTTAATAAAACTAAAGTACCGCGATCTGATCTTGATAATCACGAGTATCACAATCCTGGATATGCTTTACGTAAGATCAGAACCATTATTAAAGCATTTGATGATAGAGATGTTATTAATGAGATGGTTGCTACTGGTATTGTAACTAAAGCTGATGTACCTGCGATTAATGCATTTGCTCAATATGAAGGTATTGATACAAGTGAATTTCAATTTCCTGATAGTGATTCGGAATAAATTTGGTATTCGTTGAATACTATTAATATTCTTTTTTTGATTATCACTACAAGGTATATATAATATTCAGTTTTACACAATGGGTATCGATAAGCGTAAATTCATTGTATCTAATCTTCATCGCGATGAATTAAGCGATATCAATAATGATGTTAACATTACACTACCTAATTCAATTTTTAGTGGAAAAATTGAATCTATCAATTTAAAACACTTGATTATTGATTTTGAATATGAAACTATTGGTACTAGTAACTATGAGTTTTCAGTATCATATCCATCTACTAGTGATCCAGTAGTAATTAATCTAATGATCGATAAAACGCTTTCGACTGTAATCAAATCAGATAATCAATTAGCTACCTTAATTGCAGATAGTATTAATAGTAAAATTGGTACTACTGCTTTCCAGGTTTATCATACAAATGTTATTACATCGTACCAAGATGTGTATCGTGATAATAGTGATTTGCTTAGTAACTATACTATTTTTACTGATAGTGGAGTAGACTTTACTATCGATTTTACATCTAAAAATTCACTTGGTCCATTAATTGGGTTTGGTAATGGTGTATATACTGGTGATACTTCCTATAAAAGTGGTAATGTACCACCCATATATGCATATGAATCTATCAGAGTATCTAACAAAGCATATGATGAAACATTTAAACAATATGATCAATCAACTGATATTGCGTGTAAAATGGATTTATATGATTCTAATGATGAGCTTATTACTAACTATTTAGATGCTCGCGATACTACGATTAGCTTACCTATAGTTGATGGATATATATATAATGTACGTGAATTTATAAAATATTTACAAGTAGAATTAAATCGATATAGTTCATCATTTACAGGGGATCCAGTATTTAAAGTATCATTCGATCATAGTACATATAAGTTTACTATTACAAATGATAAAAATGTTGAGTTTGGTATTGGTTTTAGATTCGATCGCGGCGATGGTAAAAATAATTTTGGATCTCTGCATAGGCACTTAGGTTTTCATAAAAATTTATATCTTGGTATGACATCCATTACTAGCGTTCAACCTGCAGCTATTTTTAATAATGCATATGTATCAGAATATTTATTTATCTGTAGTGATTTGATTAAATACAATTATGATGCTAGTTTAATTGTGGCGGAATCTCAAGGTAATGCGACCTTTTACGAAAGTTTATTTGCTATCCCTGTATCTGAAATAAAAAATAACTCATATTTTCCTACGTTTGAAGACGAGTATAGAGTAAGAATACACGCATCTTTATTAGCAAAACGATATAATGAATCACTCACTGATGCAAAAACAATTAACTTTTATTTAAAAACATCATCTGGTAGGCATATCAAATTAAACACTCAATGGAGTATCAAATTCGAAATTGAATACAATAATTAACTTATTTTGATCGAGTATACTTTGCTAAAATTTGATCGAACCTTAGACCCTAAACGTTTTTTAAAATGAAATTATACACGATATTCGCCTATAATTTCATTTTTTTATGTAAGTATGGTTTGAACAATATTTATGCAAAAAAACGTATTTATAGAAAGTAATTTCAATTAAGTGTATTCACATAAAAAAATGAAATTATGGGCGAATATCGTGTATAATTTCATTTTAAAAAACGTTTAGGGTCTAAGGTTCGATCAAATTTTAGCAAAGTATACTCGATCAAAATAATATGATTATACGTGATATTTAGATATAATAGAAACTATTGGCCTCTAATTATGATTACTTTGTTATCAATTATGCTAATTCATCTGTATCTTTATACCCAATTTCTAATGGAATACGAAAGCATTTTGATACAAATAAAATTATTGGTAGTGAACTACTATCTGGACTAATAATAGTAGTAAAATCAATTCCAGTTGAGATAATAGTATTGCTAATTTTTGTAATTTTAATTCCGCGCGGATTGTTAATAGTATTTAAAATTGTAGTATTTGCATTATTATTTGATGTAGTTAACCCATTAATAATGATAATATCATTCGTCTCTAGATTGTGATTTACTCCAAAACTAATACGACCATCACTAGTACCATAGTTGAATGATAATGCTCTTAATCTATCAGAATTAAATTGTACTGGATATCTTGGATCGTTCCAACGAACACTTACATCATCTAAATATGTAAGTGGTGGATCAAATTTGCAATATTTATTAATAGGAGTTAACTCAACTAGATTATTATCGAATGCGCATGTAATATATGTAAAACTAAAATGAATCGTTTCATTGGTAGTTAAATTGGCAGCAATTGCGCCATTATTTCGAATACCAGTAAAGGTTAATGTTAGTTCCTGATTATTATTTAAATTAGCAAGTACTTGATTGTATGGTAAAATAACTCTACCAATTTTCATATAAGTAATATTAGCTGGAATTAATCGAGCAGGCACTCTTCCAGTACCTAATGGCGCTCTATCATTACGAGTAGATAATGTGAAACGAAAATCAGTTACTATATTACCATAATCATTAGAGATATCTCGATTAATAGAATCAATATCAATATGCATACTACGATCTACCCATTGACTTAACGGTCCCATGATACTATTTGACACAATTTTAGCAGGCTTTTTATGTAGCGCAGCTGCTTTATCATCTAACATCTTTTGCTCTGCTACTAGGTCTGCTTTTGATAAATGTCGCAAATATAGATCAATTAAATTTTGGTGGAAATCATTTGGGTTTTTAAATTTTGCTTTAATTGATTGTAAGTCACGTTTACGACAAAACTGAGTTACATTAAGCATAAGAGTATCATCGGGAGTGATTTTTAATTTAAGGCAGATACCTTTAATTACCGCAGCATATTCTTCTGGATCCATATTTATTATTTATCTTTGATGACGTATATTACTATTCTGAAAATGATCAGAGTTATATCTATTTTTATGTAATAAAATGGATAATTAAATAAATCGGTTGGTAAAAATTGATATTAAATGTACTTGTATATAGTATCAATCTATTAGTAATGGAATCAAAAAGCTACGCAGACGTCGTTATGAGTAACAGAGGAATTAAAGAATCTACTAAACGATTTGACTGTAAGTCAGGTCAATTTGTTACCAGTTATGGAGTAGCATGCATTCGCAAAAATAATGATACAGGCAACTATGAAGTGCTAATGATAAAAAAAAGAGCTACCTATGCATTTATTGATTTTCTTCGAGGTAGATATGATCCGATGCGTCATTATGATTTAGAATTTATGTTTAATGATATGACCATCAATGAAAAAGTATTAATTAGAAGTAAAGACTTTTCAACTATCTGGATGTACTGTTTAGGCAAGGAGCCTACTAGAAGTGGAGATAAAAACATGTATATAAAATCAAGTAAAAAATTTACTCAGTTATGTGAGTATAAAAATGGCGAGTTTTTGATGGATCTATTAAATAACTCTACCAATAGTGAACTGCTTTGGGAGATTCCAAAGGGACGTATAGGTAAAAATGAAACTGCATTAGAGTCAGCAGTGCGTGAATTTGAGGAAGAGACTAGTATCAAAAAAGATGCTTATCGTTTATTATTTGATGAAGGTACTATTGAGTATACATTCACTGATGCTGGAATTAAGTATAAATATGTTTATTATCTTGCAATAATGAATAATGCTCAGCAACCTAAATTTGATTTTGATAATGAACATATGCTAATAGAAGTGGCTGAATTAAAGTTTCTACCTGCAAATGCGGTGTATGAATTTAATAATAATCGTTTGTATAAAACCATTCGAATCATTATCAAGAAACTAAAAAAATACTTTTAATATGGATTGAAGAGAAGGTTCCATTGGGAATTAAGACAACCAACAGTTGATACTCTTTGAACTCTAATAACTATTGGTTTATTAATAATCATACTTTTTTTTGAAATATAGATGATACTATGATCGTATTCAATATAACAATGACGGACTCACAATCACAAATGATCATGCGGTTTTTTAAAAATCAAGCAAAACCTCCGGGTAATCGCATGCAACCATTAATAGAACCATCCACAGATAAGTTTAAACAATATGATGGATATGCTAGAATTCAATCAATTGAACAATCTTATGGTAAAAAAGCAAAGAAAACTATTGATAAAGCCAGAACCTCACAGAACTATTATCTATCTAAAGAGATTCAATCGAGTACATTAAATCATTATGAGAATATGGAATGGTGGGAACGCGATGCAAAATATGATTTCCATCCATATATTGAATCCAAAAAGTAATTTAAATGATTAAACATACCTATAGAATGTTATTTGATAAGTAGATAGTCTTTGACTATTCAAATCTACCTATAGGAGTACATACTAAAAAAGGAAGTAAAGTTTCCCAGGAGATATATCTCTATCGGAGTCCTAGGAATCAAAGACTCCTTTCCTCTGGTCTCTACTATTTAATAGCTAAAATTGATACTTGAATTAATTAATATACAAAAGCATTGATATACATACTATTATCAGTCAAAACAATTCAATCGTGAATTAAGGGTTTGTGATTATATAAACTACACATAACAACTTAAGCATTCAACAAGCAAATATATCAGTTAACATGGTTCGTAAATCCCAAAAAGTAGCATTCGAAAGCATTAGCGCAGAAGCAGCATCTCAAATTATTCTAGCCACTACTGGTAGTGTAAAGGATAAGACAGTTGATCCTCGTAAGCAGATTGGTACCATTCATATCAAGAAATATCTTGCTATTGAACGTATCAATCATCAATATGAAAATTGGATTGCCTTACTCAAAAAGTCTCTTGAGGCTAAGAAAGAAGGTAGTACAGTAGATTACAGTGCTGAAGAGCAAACATTACTTGATGAGTGTAAGCAACAAACACAAGCCTATCTTGAAGAAGAAGGTTCTGAAGCCCTCAAGCAAAAGGTAGCTAGCCAAGTAGATGAACTTGAACGTCTTAAGAACATTGCTTCTAGCATGAAATTTAAGTTTAGTACCTATTCGTTTGAAGTAATTACACATGTGATTAATCTTATGGTTCGTGAACTATTAGTATTCACCTGCGATAGCTGTCTTTCTAAGGGAGGTAAGCTAACAAAGGAAGCTCATGTTCCTTGGACTGAATTATCATCGAAAATGCTATCTGGTCTATACATGAATACCCCATTAGTATTCAATGCCATTCACGGTTCTGATGAAGCTGAAACTGAAGAGGTTGAAGTAGAAGCTGAAACTGAAGAGGCTGAAGTAGAAGCTGAAACTGAAGAGGCTGAGGTAGAAGCTGAAGCTACTGATGTTACTAGTGAAAGTGATGAGACTGAAGCTACCGAAGCTACTGAAGTGACTGAAGCTAAGCCAAAGAAATTCCGTCCAAAGCTTACTCAATATATTACTAATGCATTCAAGGAAATTACTACACGTGAACCACGATTCCAAGGACTACTTTTAGGAAAGGAGGTAACTGCATTAGTTAATAACCTTGTATATCAAGTCATGGATCGATATGTAAAGGTTATTAAATCGTTACTCATGGTAGGTAATAGTAAGACCATTACCGATCATCTAGCAGTTATTGCTACAATGATTATCTTACAAGATGACATCCATACCTCTGATGAGGATATCCAAGTCATCCTTGATTTAGTACAAGCACGTGTGGAGGTACTTAAGACGGCTAAAAAGGAAAAAGCAGAACAAGCGGAACAAACTGAGGTTACTCCTGAGCCAGTAGTTGAACCTGCTACCACTGAACCGGTAGTTGAACCTAAGAAGAGTTCTAAGAAAAAGGCATAAACATACATTTACTTAATAAAAAAATAAAAGATTTAAAAGATATACGATTCTTCGGAATCTTCTTTTTTTTGTCTATAGGGAGTATAATCTCGATACCAGATAGTATCTAATATACACTACAAAAACAAATAACTAATGTCTTCTATCTTAGAACAATTAATAGAAGAATATCCATCTGCTCCATATGATTGGCTGGCATTAAGTTTAAATCCATCTATATCATTTGAATTTATTAAAACGCATATAGACTTACCATGGATAATATCCGCAATATCTAGAAACGCAGGAGTTACGGAAGCGATTGTACGTAGTAATTTAGAGTTTCCATGGTCATATGTAGAGTTATGTAACAATCCTAATATATCGTTTGAATTCTTTTTACAATATGCAATTAAACCCACTTCTAGAGTAGATATTAATTGGGATGCTTTATCAAAACATCCAATGATTTCGATGGATATTATTGATCAGTATGTTAACTATTCTTGGAATGATAGGTTTATTTCGGCTAACCCAAACATAACTAGTAATTACATTTTAAATGCTGGAAAGACTCGAAAATGGTTTCTACCTTATGTGAGTTCTAATCCAGGTATCACCGAACGTGATATTTATAAAAATGTATTAGATTGGGACTACTTAAATTTAAGTAGTAATCCAAATTTACCCGCAAAATATGTAAATGATAATTTACAATATCTATGGAACTTTCATTCAGTATCAAGCAATCCAAATATTACGGTAACTGATATTGAATCATTTCACGCAATACCATGGGACTATTATGGGTTATCATTAAATCCAAATATTACAACAGAATATGTTGTCTTGCATGATACTAAACCATGGAAAAAAAATTTGTTACTAATTAATCCATCCATTAATTCAGACTCAATTTTTAATAACTATGAATATTTTAATATTTCAAATATGGAAACCTATATGTGTAGCAACCCTACTATTACATACAATTGGATCAAAAGAAATATAAGGTTCATTAACTGGAAAAAAATATCAAAAAATAAATTTAATTAATTACATGGATGCCTTATTTTTTTGACTGATGTTAGTTGTCGTAGATGATGATTAGTTGGCTTACATGTTGTTGGACTACTAGTTGGAGTAGATGTTGCTTCGATACAAATTAGTTTTGGAGAAGGTGAATTAGTTGTTGGTTGATTAGTTGTTGGTTGATTAGTGGGTGAATTAGTTGTCGGTTGATTAGTGGGTGAATTAGTTGACGGTCGACTAGTAAGATTTGTATTAGATGATTGTGAATTTGTTATAGTTACACATCCTTTATATATTTGCCATAAAGCTTCTTGCATAGCCATCCAATAAAAATCAAGTTGACATGTTCCACTACATATAGAGTAATCTATATCGATTACCGCTGGATAACTTATATAATTTTTAGCACAATTAGTATCACTAAAAACTTTTTTATTATCAATCCAAATCTCACAAGGTCCTTCATGAGATTCTACAAACCCTTTTTTTTCTTCATCATTACGCCATTCAAATGTAGTTAATCCATCTACTGATACTGATTTGGATAAATCATTAATTGGACACCCCATGATATATTTGTCAGTAAATGTTTTTAATTCTGGAAAGCTACCATCATTGATTTTAGTTGTCAATAAATCAGAATTTACTCTAGGGCTATCATTCCACTTAAGTCCTGGAAATATTATATTACCATCAACTCTATATATATATGATGTTTTCGTTGATGGGTCTGTATATATAGCTTTTGGAACAGACATAAACCCATGTGCATCTACATTAGTTATTAAATTACATATCGCTATGTAAATTAATAAAATTAACATTGTTAAATCTTAATAGATGTCTATATGATTGTATATATAAATTATTACAGATAGATTGGATATTGATTTGTTATCAGTAGTTAAAATATTATAAACAATGGATCAACTAGAAAGTAATGATAATATGATTAAACTGATTACGTCCATATGTACTCAATATGGATTAGATCCGGCAATTGAACGAAATATAATTAATATTAAAGCATTTCTTACGCCATTAGATGGTCGTTTATTATTACAAAAACATAAGACTTTGGATGCTACTAATAAAGCTATTGTTACTCTATATGGCGAAACTATTAAAGCAAAACGCAGATCTATTCCAGACGATAATGATGCCGTGCATAAAAAATTATTAAGTATTATTAGTGTACCAGGAGATGATGCTACTAATCTTTCTAAAGCGTATAAAAATACATTTAAAAATAAAGAGCGATTAACTGATGGTTCCTCGAGTTCTATTTTAGATTTAGATATGCCTTCTCGTATCGAAACGGTTAAATATTTAAACTATTCATCTTTAATGCGCGAAGAGTATATTATTGCTGATTCTAGATATCAAAATATAGTAAATACTGATTTAACTAAAATTGTATTTAACTTGATTACAAATACTAAAACTCGTACTGATAATGGTGGGATTATTATCGGAAACAATATTAAAGACATTGTCGAAATTGAAGTATCTCCGTTTACTATCCCATATAAACCAGTCTTTGCCAACTTTTATAACAAAATTACATTATCTATTAATGAATGGGTTAGTAACTCATATGAAGCTTATGAAGGAGGTCAATTCCATTTTATATTCGATATTGATAAAATTGATAATAATTTAATTTACCTTAAGCCAGTAGATACGTCATACACCTTTTCAACACCAATGAATTATATTGATAATTTTACTTTATCATTTGGAGCAATGCTTCCAAAAATTACATTTGACGCAGATCGAATGTATGTGCAATCATTTGACTTTACTAGTGCGTATGGAATAATTACATTTGCAAATGAACATAATTTAGTTACTGGAGATCTAGTATATGTGTCTGGATTTGCGACCCCAGATTTGGCTAAAGATGTTAAAATTATTGAAGAGGTTAATAGAAGTAGTGGGCATATTATTGTAAAAAAAGACAACTATTCTATCCTACTAAATGTAAATTTATCACTTGTAAGACATGAAATACCTCTTGGGACTAACCAATATCCAATTGAATCATTCACTCAGGAAGTGTTAGTTTACTTTGCATCTAAACGTATTAAAATACCTTTTAGAATGCGATATTTAACTAATTATACCAATTAAAAAGCTCTCAGTAGTTTATCCAAATCTCCTTAACGGTCTGTCCAAAATTGATTTTTTTTGATTAAAAATATACAGACCATCATTCAGACAGTCCTATTACGCAAAATTAACCAACTAACTACCATGTTCACCACTCAAATTACCAAAGATCTTATCAATAAGATTGAAAACGTTCAAGGAGTGCAATGCTTTGAGACTATTCTTAACTGCTTAGAATTTGGTAAAAGTGATAGTGTGATCTTTGGATCAGTTATGCATAATGCATTAGCTAATCTAGATTATCATTCTAATGATGTAGATATTTTATTTACATCTACTGCTAATATGCAGACCTTTAAAGGTCGATTTATCGCAGCAATGTTAAAAGCTAAAAATTACTGCACTGAAATGACACCAGAATACTATTCATTCTCTTGCTTCCTTGTAAATGGACGTCACGATTCACTTCGTATCCGATACAAGGTACCGGGGGCTAAAAAATGGAGTTATATTCATGGATCAGTACTTAATACATATCTATTTACAAAAAATGAAAAACATATTATTGCTGAGAATGGTAATACCAAGCATGCGAGTGATCTTTATATTAAACTACTATCGGAAAAAATATTTACTTTAGACTACTTATGTAATTTCTATTATCTCGGTAAAATCTATAGTAAGTTAAACGATGTAGTTAATATCAAGTTGCCTAATTTAGACTATGATAATAAGATTCATAAAATTAATCGTAAATATACATTCCGCGGGGTGAAATTTTCATTAGTTGATTCAGCAGAAACATTTGCTCCAAGTAAATTGCAATTAACTGTGGCAAAAGATAACTACAGATCTAAAAAGCTTGTGGTTATTCCATTGTCTCGAAATGATAATGATGCTGCTGGAAAAGCACCAGCTGTTGCTAATTGGACTAACTTATCTGCATTATATGACTTTACTGTTACTGATACATGCGCCAATATTGGTATTGTATGTGGTCCTAGTTCTGGAATTGTATGCATCGACGTTGATGTTAAAGACAGAGGTGTTGAAATGTTTGAAAAAATGTTAACTTACTATGGTCAACTTCCCGAAACTTGCCCAATTCAACGTACAGGTAATGGTGGATATCATTACATTTTCAAATATGATCATGTACGAATGTCTGCGATGGGTGCTAAAATCAAATGTCCAAAACTTAATGATGTACCAATCGGTATTGATATGTGGATCCAACAATGTCAATTTGTAGTAGAGCCTTCAGTTAACTATACTAATGGAAATTCATACAAATGGACTAAACCAATTGGAAATATTGCGGATATTCCAGCAATGCCTGAATGGATTTATCGATTATATGAACATGAAAATATCAATGAAAGTGGTACATTATTAGTAGATACTAATGCTAATCCAACCAAGGTACTACCTACGCAACCAGTAAATGATGATACCCAATCTGATGATGGTACTGAAGTAATGGATATTGATGAAGATGTTGTAGTAGAATCTAAGTACAGTATGTATTTAGATAAAATTATTGCTCATCCAATGACTGCATTTGCAGTACTAATGGTAGCGATCTATATTATTTGCATTATTGGATTCTTTATTGCAGTGACTACAATCATTGCATACATGAATCGAGATAAGTTTGAATCATTCAAAGATCTATACAACAATGTATTAGAACGGATGCAACCATACAAACAACGAATGTATCAGTTGATTAATAAAATCAAATCAATGATCAATAGTGAATAGATTTATAAACAATTATGAGTAAAAGTTCCAAAGGAACTTATGCAATCAGTGATCGTCACTCTTTGAACTCTAATACATTTATTTTTTTGTTATATCAAAAGTGTAACCGTTCTGAGTTATGACATAGCACATAATATAACAAAGTTATTCAGGCTAATAGGTAACCAATTATGTCGACTCCACATTTAGAAGTTATTCCAAGAATCATAGATACGTCGATTGCGGCTAGTTATCAAACATCGACAAAGCCAACAACCAATTCAGCACCAACTCCGGTAAATGAATCAAATGATGCTAGTACCGAACCCAAAGGCGGAAATACACCTACTGTGGTACCATATGTACCACGTACATTTACTCAAAAGTTTTTTAGTACATTAAAAGACTATATGGTACCAATTTTATTTATTATTGCTGTACTAGTAGTAATTTATATCGTATGGAAGTACTGGACAACATATAGAAATGCCACTCCAGTAGTGGTCGATCCACAACCAGTTATTGATACATTTAATGCTAATAAACGGGAAACTCCTCCAGAAGATTTATCAAGGTTTTTATTATCAGAAGATAATTCCGATGATGATAATCATAGCGTTCACTCCAAATTATCTACCATTATTGAAAATAGTCAATCTAATGATAGTGATAATGATGCAGATGAAGAATCTAATAATGATGATGAAGAGGATGAGGAGGTTGATGAAAGTGATAATGAATCTGTTGTATCTGCGCCAGATTTTAGTGTGATTTCCAATTTAATCAATCAACCAATCGATGACTATAGTAATGATAGATTTGAATACTTACAAGATGTGAATATGAATGAATCTTATTCACAAGAGCATACCTTTAATGAAGAAGAAGAGGAAGAAAAGGAAGAAGCTACGGATTATTTATCTGACACTAGATCCGCTAGTAGCATTCATACAGAAGCCGTAACCGAGCAAGATATCGATGATGAAAGTCCTATTGAGACAGTTGATTTAGTAGTTGATGAGGTTAAGGAGGTAGAAGTAGTTAAACCAAAAGTCAAAAAAAGTAAGAAACCTAAGAGAATTGTATTATAAGTAACGCATATTATGTATTATTTTTTTTATTGCCAATTTACAATTGCGCAACTCCGATATCTCTGATATCTAATATAGTATTAGTTTATTAATAAAAATACAATGAGTAACACTAATATTTCCGATGATTATCATGGTCTAATTGTAAGTAGCGCCGCTATCATTGAAGAATGTATCGCTATTTTAAATAAACAAAATAAGGATAGTTATAGAACAATTAAAGTACCAAAATTAGAATCAATTGCATTTCAAGAGGTTAGTAAACATTTATTTGATACGCAATTAATTCAGTTTTATAAAGATTTTCTTCCTATAATTCAATTTACTCATAACATTAAATACTCTATAAAAGATATGATATATACAAATGATGATCTATCAATAAATATCGATAGGAGTCCTGCATTTATATTAGATTTAGAGCATAAATTATATGACTATAAATTATCTATAGATAAACATTATGAACAATTAATCTCGAATAATTCAAATATAATTAAAAGTTATTGCTATCATCTACATACACATAATAATGATTATCATATTGATTTGGATACAATAACTTTATTATTTAAATGTATGGAATATGATTTTAAATTTATTCCATTCGGATCAACAATATTTGCCCAATTGTTTGCAGATAAACTAATAACATCTGAGTATCAGCAAAAGATTTCAGAGCTATCTAATGCTTTAAAAATTAAATATCTGTCAGTAATTAACTCACCTAATGATAAAATGAGTGTAACCCAATCTCAATTATTACAAACATATAATCTTACACCATCTACGCCAAATTTAAGTTTATCCCAAATATTTAATCAGTTATTTGGATTAACCGCGGATATTTCCATAGATAAATTAGAAAGTGCATTAAAATCTACATCAAAGACTCTAACTAAACATGTATCTTTTATTGTTATTGCCAAACATAACAACGACTTTTATTACGATATAGATAATTTATTTGATCGTGAGAAGCTATCTAAACTTACTAGTAGTATTGGAGTATCTAATGATTATATTGATATCTTTAAAACACTACAATCAAATTTGATAACAAAAAAAGTAATGACAGGTATTCATAAATATAACTATTCAGATACTGCTGAGTGTTATGTTTTATGGACAAACGATTTTATACATTTTAAATTGCGGAAATCGCATGTTCCTAATAAAATAATTAGTAAAATTATTAATAATCAATCATCGAAAGTAATAGACTTATACAATAGTTGCTTTGAACAAAAGTTACTTGATATTATTAAAAATGATACCTTAGTATCATATAAACAAATAAAATATTTATCATTTGATATAGATGATGAAGAAGTAACCTTTATTGAAAAGCTATGTAAATCAATTGGTAAGTATATCAAATCAATTGGAAATATTAATAATGAATCCAATATGACCGATAAATTAATTAAAATTATCCAAACAGAATTTGATAACTTTAAACCATTTCATATTAGTAAAAGTATATCAATGCAGCCAATTTTAATCTATAATAATATGGCGATTCAAATTGCTAATAGAATAAAAAAAGATATCACGCAATGGTATAATAACAAAGAACCTGTTAATCAAATAGATGTTATTATCAAAGCTATCATTGCAAGTAATGATAACATCTATACCAAATTTATTGCTAGCTATTATTTAGATATGAGTGGTAATTAGCAATACCAAATAGATACGATTAAATAATGATTACCTCATATGGTACCGGAATATTTGATCGCATATTCTCTTGGTTTCTATCATAATTTTCATCGCGATATATACCAGCCCAGGTAGGAGTTTTGTTTTTTAAGTTAATTAACTCATTTATAGTACTATCAATCATTTTTTGAATAATCATATTGAATGCATTGGATGCTTGCAACCCATTAGACTTATCTTTAGATCCTAATAAAAATTTATCTAAATATAAAAATCGCAATCGTACTAATGGATGTGCCACTAATTGACATGCATTAGTATCCTTATTTTTTTGATCCATTATTCTAAAACTAGGTATAGGATCATACATAGCTGCATTATACATATTGACTAAATAACTAGTCTGATTTGTTTTGCGATTTTTTATTAAACAAGATAGCTTTCGTAATCGAAAATCAAATGGAACAAAGTATCCTTGATGTGGATTAATTTCAAATTTATAATCAAGATATTGGTTTTGAACTAATAATTTTAAATAGTCTATTACACAATCTTTTGCTCTATTATCACTATAAATAATATCCATTGCATGATTATCTACATTTTCCAAATCATTTAAGTATATTAATGAATTCATGCAAACAGAATTAGTTTTAACATATTCAACTAATCTACCTAAAATTTTGACTTTAATATTGACCCGGGGCGTAACCTTTTGTTTTTTATGAGATCTTTTTCCACCATCAATAGTAACATTTTGTATCTTTTCTATTGCAGTAGGTAATAGTGAATGTGTTTCATTATCTACATGATCGAAATAGTTTTTAATCATGTACATGTTTCGACAAATAATTGACTTAACTAAGTTATCATCGGCATACTTAGAACTAATACCATAAATTAATTGATTACCACCAATATCAAATATAAATTCACGATTAGCTAGTTTAGTAATAATAGTTAATGGTCGAAATTTACACTTATCCATATCAGATAGATTGTTTTGTAGCTTAATAATAATAGCATTATATACCTTTTTTGGATTATTAGTGATAATCCAAAATGGAGCACTTCCATTTAATACGCTATCAGTAACTACTGTAATAGATTCTTCAGTGCCTTTATTTTCCGCGATACATTCATATAAATATTTTTTAATATTATTTTCGATACTATCGTCATAAAATTTTGAACGTACAGATGCAGCTAAAGATAATAACCACTCCATATGTTTATCCATTTTTTGGAATTATATTGTATATATGATTTATAGTTACATATTATCTAATAACTTTACATATTGTAGTTCTTATAATTCTCCATTTACCCAATAACAGCACATGTAGTTGGATCTATTATTTTTGCCTTTCTTATATCGCGAGCTTGCAAGTTCCAAAGACCATACGATTTAATAGTTACATAAATAATTCCAATAACTGACCATGGTAAAGTTATAGAAAGTCCCCATAATAATGGGTGATAATATGTAGAGCCAATACCAATTATGATAAACGTTATAATAATTGGTATAAATACTCCATATAATTTACACTTAATTTTAGTTGCGTTTAATTCATTTATACAGAATGTTTTATCGGCAGCTAATGCCTGCATTGCAGGATCTGCAGAATGATTTGAATCATATTCTACAATAGCATTTTGAGCACTTGTATATCGATCAGCAGCCTTACTAACATCCCCAACTACTTTACTACTACTAGAAACTAGGTTTAGAAAAACATCCATTCTGGAATTATATTGTTACAAACATTACCTAAAATTGATAATAACAATTAATATTATATCAATATGGCTACTATCATTAATCAAATTCCTTTAACACGTAAAATTGCAGCATTTGATTTAGATGGCACATTGATTAATACTAAATCTGGCAGAACTTTTCCTATTGATGTAAATGATTGGAAACTATTTAACATTAATGTTAAACCAGTATTAAAACAATTGGTTGAAAAAAATTACTCCATTATAATTATTACCAATCAACTAGGAGTATCTAAAAATAAAATTACAGTCGATGAGCTACAACAAAAAATAGATACAATTAGTAAAGAAATTAATATTGATATGATGGCAATACTAGCGACTAATGATGATAAATATCGTAAGCCACGTATTGGATCATGGGAGCATATAGAATCATTAATGAGTTTCAATGAGTGGTTACCGAATGAAAGCTTTTATTGCGGTGATGCTGCTGGTAGACCAGGTGATTTTAATGATACCGATTATAAATTTGCATTAAACTGCGGCATAAAATTTATTACTCCAGATGATTTATTCCAATCAAATCAATTTAACTTTCAGTTTTATAACAATCCAGTTACATTTATAAATCCAATTGAGGAATATAGCAATCCAATAGTTTTGCCAGAAATTAAATATGATAAATATATGATTATATTAATTGGATCTCCCGCATCTGGTAAATCTACTATTGCTAGTAAACTATCGGGAAACATAATTAATCAAGATACTATCGGTACTCTTGCTAAGTGCAAGAAGCTAGCAAAAAATCTGATTAATGATAAACAAAATATTATTATTGATGCAACTAATCGCAATGAAAAGGTAAGAAAAGTATGGATTGATTTAGCTAAAGAATCTGAATACACAGTCATTGTAATTGATATTCATATTCCTAAAGAACTTGCAATCCATCTAAATACTTATAGGATGTTATATGGTAGTCAAAAAAAAATACCTATGATTGCGATCCATTCATTCTTTAAACAATATGAGAAGCCATCTATTAACGAAGGTATAGTTGACATCTATACTATTGGATTTCATAATACATCAAATAATAAATACCTCTGTGGATACTTGAATTAACAATCTTTGGTTGCATATATCTATTACTATTGACTTAGTTATTTTTTTTTAGTCATCGTTATGTTGAATATACATTTTAGCCAATAAATTAACCCCAAAACTAAGTCCAAGCATAACTATGTTTAATGATGAATTGATTACTAAAATTTTACCCCATGTATTTAACTCAGTGCATCCAATATGTGGCTTAACTGCATATTCATAAAATACCCATGTTAATAATGCTATCACAGCAAGAAATAAGGTTAATGATACTACAAGTACTTTAGTATGTTTAGCCATTGTATGTTATATAGATAAAAATGTTATCTGCCCTGAATTATAAATATTCAATATGTTTTGTTTTATTACAGATCATACTAAATCCGTAGAAAATATAACTAATCGAATTACAAAATTACAAACAATATATGATATCCATATTACATCATTATATCATAAACTACACTATCAATCGATATGTAATAATCTAACTTATAAAGTTTTACGTAATCAAATACGATCATTAAATGAACAAGTTAATCATAATATGCGCTACATTAAATATGATTATCAGTTAATCGCTAGTGATAAACGTGCTTTAAAAAATGAATTAAATAAAGTATATCCAGCATTTGCAAAACGAATTAAATCAAAGTATCCACATAGATTAGATGTCAAATATAAACAATGGTGCGAATCAAAAATAGATTTACATTATGAACTCAAAGTGTATTATAAGATATGGCATCGATTGCATAATCCAATAAAAAAAATACCAATAGTGTTCGTTGAACATCAATATATAATGCCTACAGCGGCTCAAGTAAATAGCAAAACATTGTAAACATAATTGTTTCATTTTTTTAAAACCGTTGGTCTCTTATAGCTTATAACTACGTACTGATTTAGCAACCTCAGTTTTGACAGTTCCGCCAATTTTTCGATGATCATTGATACAATCAATTACTTTTTTTGCCTTATGTAGAGCACCACTAGAATCAATATAATCATGTTCTTTAGCTACAGGAGTAATATAAACATCCAATAGTTTATACGGTAGAATGCCAATAATAGATTCTTTATGGAGACTCATTGCAGAATTTAATGCGGTCGTAGCTCTATGTTGTAGAGCATTATTATAGAATGCTTGCGTCATTCCATCGGCTCCAAATACTCTATCGCAATATTTTTCTCGATAACTATAATCAACTTTAATGCGTTTATTGACACACTCTTTCATGATCTCTTCAAAAGCATCTGCGTCATATATACTACCAATATCAATGATACCATCAATAGATTTTGTACGATTATCACTTTCAAGGTATTCAACTAAATCATTTACATAATCATGATCATCGCAGTACATTACCATAAATCCAGTTTGTTTTGGATTACCTTCCATAACAGCTCTTTTATAATGACCAAATCCATTATGTAACCCATTATAAGCAATGTCTTTGAAAGTACATTTACGAAATACTGCTTGAATGAATATTCCTACTTCCATGATATCAATAATATTCATACCAATTGTAATTTGTGGACGATAGTGTTCTGGAATATTATTGTCTGGTATACGACTATGAGGACACTTGAATTCAAATAAGGTTAGATACTCTCTATCATTTTCTAATCCCATTTCCTCCAAATCTAAATGGTTAGTAAGTATATTTTTTGATACAATTCCAACCCCATCCGGTGAGTATGATAGGTATCCTTTATGATAAGGAATACTACCAGTTTCTAAGATCTTACAATTGAATATATCCTCTGAGTATAGTCTAATAAGCTCTTCAAAAACATTACCCCAATAAGTAATAACATTACCCGTGAACTTATCAAAATTTAGTTTTTCCATAATCAATTTATTGACACTTTTATTTTTGTTTTGCTTTAATACTGATGAAATTTCACTTCCTCCGATCCTGTCTAACCGTTGAACTAACCATTCAGCACTACCTTGTTCAGGTAGATGTGCATGGTTAGCAATGAATGATTTAAGCAAATTAAGTTTATTCATAATTGTTATTAGTTATCAGAGATGACTTATATAATTACTGCAAATTGATCAATTTTAAAGTAGTACCGCCATCAATGGTTACTTAAGATTTCATGAAACTTTTGACTATTTGGATATCTCTGATAACTAAAATTGATAGTTATATAAGGTAATACATTCAACTATAATGACTGAACAATCTTTCAAAAAAGCACGCCACAATAGTAATCGTACCACTATTTCTATCGATGGAGATATTGAAAATATCAATTCCGATGTAGTATCTTTGATTATCAAAAATAATCAAGTAGTTACTACTTTATCTAAACTACAATCGCTCACCTATTTGAAATTAATCAATACAAAAGTAGGTACTATTGCTAATTGTAAATGGCTTACAACTGCCGTTATTCAAAACAATGATCAACTTAATAACATTACTAATCTAAATAAATTAGATGACTTACAATGCATTGATTGTAATCAGTTGGAACTAATAAATTTACAAAAACTTAGGGACTTGGTTGTACAAAATTGCACTAACTTATTTTCAATCAAAGCATGTAATCTAATCAATGCAGCGTTTATAAATTGTATTAGTATGAGAACTATTAATTTAGGAAATAAACTAAGCAAATTAGTTTTAACTAACTGTAATCAAATTCAAAACTTGTCATTTCTGGTTGGTAGCAATATTAATCATATTGAATTAATCAATTGTAAACGATTGTTTTCCATTAATAGTATTGATAGTTGCGGCACTATTATTATTCGCGAATGTCATTCATTATCAAAAATTGATTCAAATATTAATTGCCGTTTAATGCAAATTGAAATGTGTGATAATCTAGTCATAATAAACAAATTAAATGCATTAAAATGTATTATATCGAGATGTTCCGTATTAAAAAAAATCAATTCAACAATAATCAGTAATCTAATTATTGATTATTGTAATAGTATTATTGATATCAATACATCTGGAATAAAAGAAATGTTTATTAACTATTGTGATTTGATTAAAAAAATTTATATCTATCCAGAAACAGAAATAATCAAATTAAAAGATTGTATTTCATTTGAAAACTTTTATTCAAAGCCGATTGATATCGGTGTAGTTCGTAATATAGCAATTACATTAATTGGCAAGTTTTCATTTGACCATATTACTAAATTGTTTGTATCATCATTGACTATCATAGACAATCACCAAATATATAATATTGATACTATACATGATTTGCAGCGATTAGAGATAATCAATTGCACTAGATTAGAAACAGTAGAAAACGCAGTTATTGTCGATAGCCTGACTATTAAAAACTGCAGAAATTTGCATACTATTAATGATATTATGGCTTTACGTCACATTACATTAATTAATTTGCCTCATCTATCCGATTGCAATTTGGTATTTATACCAATTGAATCGGTGTTTATCGAAGATTGCTCAAAACTATCAATGAAATTTCCAGGTCAGTGGCTCAAATATTTGACATTAATCGATACAAATATTATTTCTATTGATAAACTGTCATCTAATGCTATTGTAGAAATTAAAAATTCAAAGTATTTGCCAGATATAACTAGCGATATTAATGTGATAAATACTCCATTGATGGATGAGGATACTCCAGAAAATATTTCTGCAATTGAATTAAATAAATATTTTGGAGCGCGAGATTCTGCAGTTAATAAAATTATTCATGTTATACGCATCTATCAAATTAGGTTATTAAAGGATAGATTAGTAGCAGCCCTTACTGAACGTATGTGTGCCATATGTTTAGATGAAATTTTATTACCAGATCGATTTATATCAAAGTGTTTTCATACATTTCATATTGATTGTATCTATTCATGGACGGGTATTAAAAATACATGCCCATTATGTAAGCAAAGCTCTATTTTCAGATTATGAATCAAAGGTTGATTGGAATCCATTGACCTCTTAGATTGGGTTCATAGAACTCTTTTCTTAGATCTTTAATATAATTTTCATTGTAGGAGTACTAAGTATATTCATTTTTTTAAGTTCCTTTTGTTTAGTTTAGAGTCCTATCTTTCTGACTGATTGGTACCATAGTGTATAAATATTAATTTTTAAAATGGTAGTCGCCCCTATGAGTTTTGACGAATGTAACAAAAGATTAATAGCCAGAGATATTTTTATTGATATTAGTGAATATATTTCATTAACACATACAATTGCATTTAATGATTCAGTATCTCATAGGCTATCTGAAATTGCAGGATTAATTAGCTTTATGAATGAAATTATGGCACTACATCCACACGATTTTGCTATATCGCTAGCCAGTATAGAAAGATTAGGGTTCTTTGTTAGCGATACATTTAGTAATCATGTTAGAATGATGTTTAGATGTCAAAAAAATAATTTAGAGAATGAACGAGCGTTTCTTAAAAAAAATAAACTTAAGGAAGGTATTGATTTCGATATGTCAAAATTTAGAATAAGTGGTATGGATAGCGATCTTGATGTCAAATATAAAATAACCACATTAGCATTTTATAAACTATTAAACAAAAAATATGATAATATGTTTTTAACCTTGCTAAACGCTCGTGTATTTCAAATTAATTCATATTACAATAAATACATTAGTGCTTACTATAATAATAAAATGAATACCCTAAAGAATACTATACATGGATTAACTGATGATATTGGAAAATTGGTAATTGAACACCCACAGCTTAAAAAAAGTATGGTATTTAATGATGTAATGGGAGAGGTAGAAGAAAGTAAATCAGATGATTATGGATATATAAGAGATTCTTATATATCAAACGATTCCGACGCATACAGACAATCATTTAATAGTCAAGTAAAAACTCCAGTTTTTGATCAACGTTTAGCTATGGGATCTTATAATGATAACAATAATGATATTAGTTGGACCCCTAAAAATCATTCTCCTATAGATGCTATGTTGGAATCGCCCAGATTTTCAGATGAGATTAAACAAATTCATTCAAAGTTATTAAATATTATTGGTAGCCCGCATGAGTCGCTAGATATACTAAAAAATAAATTTAATAGCGATACTGAAAGTATTCAACGAGGTAGTCGTAGTTCAATTCCAAAATCTATGATAGGCGAAGGAATTGACCATGATCATGTGAATATGTTGCGTAAAAGATTTTCAACATATTTGCACGCTAGTCCAAAACGAACAAATCCATTACGATGCACAACATCAGATTAGCAATTAAAGATAAGAGTATAAAGTACTGGTGAACTCTATAAACTTTTGGAAAGCCTTCAACTTTCTACTAATGGGTACTATTAATAAGTTTAGATTCTTCTGAAATCCAGATACTTTTTAGTATCTATTATAATTATTTTTTTGATACACATCCGCAATTATGATTGTAATGTACATGGTATGCTTAAATATAGACTAATTCTGAGTTACTATAGATTACTAATCTATTATGGAAGATAAAACATCATTAGATCATGGTTCCAGTATATCTGGTATTGGGCTACTATTAAATGTAGAAAAGATTTCCAATGAAATTGATCTCGATGATATGGAAAGAAAAGTAAAAAATATGTTTATCGAAAATATTGCTGATGATGATAATGATGGTGATGACAGTGATCCAAATGATGTTATTCGCGAATATGAAGAAGCAATGGAAGAGATTGAAACGGTTATCGGAGGTGATGAATATCAAGATGATGATGACGAAGAAGAAGAGGAAGAAGAGGAAGAAGATGATAGTACATCAATATATAATCCAGTAAAATACCATGGGACTGATTCACTTTATATTCAAAAAACTCGTGAAGAACAACTACAAAATAATATTTCAAAGGTACTAGAATCCGTGCCAAAAATGAATATTGATATGGATCAAGAGATAGAAGATGAACGTAAAAGTTATTTGTTGGAACAAATTGAAGCACTTAAAGATGACTTAGATGAGTTAGGTATTTCAATCGATCGAATCCCATATGTATCATATGATTCGCCATTAAAACAAATTGATGAGGTGCATAAGCGACTAATGTTTAAGTATAATAAACTAAAATATAATTCTATTGCTGAAGAAGCTCTAGTTGCGGGAGCTTCAGTATTAGAAATGATTTTCAATGGAAAGCATGAATATTTTGGTTGTAGGCCAGATATTACTGGATACTCAGATGTAGTCAAATCAAAATTAAAACGTATTCGATTCGAAACTAGTACTGCGGTAAATAGATTTGTAACTAATAATAATATTGGAGGTGCTTCAATGGTTATGATGGAATTACTACCATCACTAATTACACAATCACAACGCCGACGTTTACAAGTAGATGATACTATTAACGCCAATATTGGTAAGGAAAGTATTCGTGGTCATATTAGTGATTTGAATAACATGATCTAATCAAAAAAATACTTTTATTTTTTTTAAGTCATTGTAGAGTGGTTGATAACAAAACTTTCTAACTAAATTATAAAACTTGTCTTGCTGCCGTTGCAGCAGCTCGTGCATTAAGGAATTGTTGTACTGGTGGTACTACTAATAATGTACCTACAACACCTACAGCAACCCCTACCCAATAACCAGTTTGTTTCCCATAAATAGTACCTACAGGTACTGCGGCGCTAGTTGTATCTCCAAATTGAGAAAACGTAGATGGACTCCATACTAGTATCATTAGCACTATAAGTGCAACTACTAATGCTGCAACATAACCTTTATATAAGTTACTCATGATTATCTAATCTTTTTCTATATCTATAATATGATTATCTATGTTACTATAAAATTAATCATAGTCTCCTAATATTGTAGTATGCCCAACACGATCTGAATTATTTCTAACATGAGTAACATTAGTGGTAGCATCTAAAGTACCCTCATTAATAGTAACTTGCATATGCTTATAGTATTTTTTTAATATTAAAATAATCATACCAAACATAATAGGAATACTTAATGATGCTATACTTACATACATATCCACTGTAGTTGGTTTGTATTTTGAATTAGAAAAGTAAAAAGCGACATTAGCACAGCTAAATACTATTAAAATAATAGATAATAGAATGCATAGCACATTAAATAAAATTTTACCTAATAATCGATGAAGATGCATTATTTATGCGCGATATTTAACTCTTAGAAAGATTGTATATGAAATTATTTATATTCGATATTTATCATAAATTAAAACATTTTTTAGTTAGTTGGTTTAGGTTTTAAATTTGGATTATTATTATGGGATTGACTGGGAGCAATCTTATCGGCATGATAAATATACTTTTCAGTAAAGAAAATATATCCAGCAAATACAACTGGAGTTGCTAATGATATCATACTAATAATAACATCAACATTATCACGAATACATTCTCCAGTAAAGTAGTATAAGCCAACATTAACCATACTATATATGATAAATATCATTGATAAAATCAATGATAAGTTACTAACATTTTCTATATGTTTTATATGTTTTTTAGGTATATATAATTCAATTAAAGAAGATTTCCTTTGTCCTACGCGGTAGGGAGTATCTTGTGATGACATTGTGCTTATCTTTTAAATTCTGATACCTATCGTACTTAATATATTAAACAGACATATCTAAAGTATTTTTTAATTATTAGCCTAATATGGAAATCCCTAGTAGAAACACTATTTTCCTTCAAGGTATATTCTTTGATAAGGTTAAAACAGTAGAAGATCGAATGATTTCAGAGTCTCAAGAGTGTTCGCTACATACGGATATTCCACATCATGTTGCGCAAAACATTACTATTCCATCGCGGTTTAAGGATATCAAATCATGGAGGGAAATTACTAAAAATTTGCAATTAAAATGCTGGTACTGCAATTTATCCTTTATGGGAGTACCATGTTTTATTCCAAAGCAGATTAGATCTGGAATACATGGAAAAGAATTTGATACACATGGGTGGTTTTGTGGGTTTGCATGTGCTTATGCGTATTTAAATGATCACGCAGAATATAGAATTAATAAAACTTATTTTGATAAAATCAATATGTTAAAGATGCTATTCATTGGATTTTATAAACGCAAAATTAAAGAGTTTTATGAAGCTCCTAATAAGTATTCATTAGCTATTTATGGCGGATATCTAGATTTAAGTGAATATAAAACCCAATTAAAATTAGTTAATCAAAAGATTTTATTAGAATCAACTCCTAATTAACAATATTTAGAGATCTATAAATGTACGTATTAGTTATATGCTAGCTAAAATTGATTTTTTTCATGTATAAATACATTCACTACTTACAACACCTCGATACAATGGACGGATCTTTTGAAGTGTTTCAAATTGCTGCGACAAACGATCATCTTTTGGCGTTGTTGTATAATGACGAACCTGAAATTGAACCAGAACAAACCCCACAGTTTGTTCATTGGAATGTGCTTGAAAACTACCACGAAATGGATTGGGAAGATGATGAAATAGTCGATGATAACATCAACTGGGATCTTGAAAATGATGCTCTACGTGCAGAAAATAATGCATTGATCGCTGATCTAGAGAGACGAGACGCGGCATTGAAGTTGCTTGAGGCAAACATGATCTCGAACAAAGAATCATACGAAACGATGCAAGACATGCTTGCTGGTCAGTTAGAAAGCGCATTGCACGATGTTGATATGATGGCGGAAACTGTCCAGGAGATGCAAATGGACAAAGATCAATGCGATGCTGCAATGGATAGTATGCGTAAGAGCATTATTGAGCTAAAACTCAAAACAATGCAACTGGAAGTGGATCTGCGTCAAAAGGACATTGAGCTCTACACCATCAAAATGGAGGCTCTCAAACAAACCCTCTAAGTGAGTAAGTGTATATTTGCTATTGCTTATATGTTTTTTTATAATTGATACTTATATCAATAAATATAAGCTATGACTACCTATCTTAGTATTGATGTTGCTACCAAATCATTAGCAATTGGATTGTATCAAATTCAATCTACTAATAATATCGATAATAAAATTATACCACTCGCAATGGATGTATTTGATTTAGATTCAGAAAAAAAATCAAAAGATATGTCTATCGATGATAAAGCTAAAGCATTAAAATTAGTATTAACTACATTTGATAAATTTATTCCAGATACGCTATTTCAGGTTTTGATTGAATATCAAATGAATGCAAATCATATGAGTAATGCTATTTTTAATATGATTGTTTATCACTATGCCGGAAGAGCTCCTATTCATACCGTGTTTCCATCATTAAAAAATTCAATTTACTTACATAGTAGCCTAAAGTTATCTGACTTTTTAGCCACTGCTAATGCAAATTATATCGCCAATAAGAATCATTGTAAATATAACTTTTTATATTTTATTGTGCTATTTGGTCATGGTAATATGATTAAAAACATTAAGCAAAAAAATATCGATGATATTGCAGATACTTTTATGCAATGTTTAGCTTTTCATAAAACTCATAAATAGATTAGTTATTTTTTTAATCAGTTGATTCAGTAAAGAAACGAGTTTGGCTAGTCTCACCAGTAGCTGCATTAATATTAGTAATTGGAACCTCTAATGCTGTAGTTGGTACCCCATCCTCATCTACTTTCATCTCTTCGCCAGTATCAGCATTAACTGTAATTTCGCGAGTAATTTTAATACCACCATCATCAGTTTCAGTCATATCAATACCATATTTGCTTTCTAGGTCGCTAGGATTCATTTTGTGATACTTTTCAAATTCTGGGGAGTCCTTTCCGAATACACGTTCAGAGCGTACCTTTTTAGTTTTAATACGCTTCTTCATTAACTCCTCACCAAGGTTAGCATCCTTTTCTTGTTGCTCTAACATAGATTTAATAATACCATTATTTTTATTATAATAATCCACACGATCACGGTTCTCTTTAAAAGAACCTTGAATAGTCCAGCAGTTTAATGGAAATGCAACAATATCATATTTGGCAGATGCCCCATATTTACGCATCCAAGCTTCTACATCCTTATCAGAATCTACTACATCATATACAATGATAGCATGCTCTAAGTCAGGCTTAACATTATAGATATCAAGAGTAGCTTTACGTAACTTTTCATAATTTACCTCATAAAAGGATGTAAACTGACAATGAGTATCGTTAGGAGGAATATGTTCATATTCAGATGTATTGCCACGCTCACTATCGCCATGAATATTTGGCTGTAACCCTTCTTGAACATGCTTGATAGGATCATAATGGAATAGTTTATTTAAGAAACGATCAATAACTTTACGCTCTTCTACCGATTGTTCTGTTACGGCGGCTTCGATTGCCGCGAAGTATTTAGATTGATTTAATTGTTTTTTTGGTTTATTAATTTCATTCATAGCATCATTAGCTTTAGTGCTAATATCTAGTAAGTCATCTTCAGTAAGTTGCTCTTCCATTTCACTAAATTTATTTACTTCAGAGTCTGGGTATCGTTCTTTAAAACATTTAGATAACTCCTCGTTATAAAACTTATCAAAATTTAATACGACTTCTTGAACTGGACCATCTTCCATAAAATCAGATTCTTTTGGAGGGTTAGTTAGTTGTTCATCATCAATAGTATATTCCTTTTCCATTTGATATAAGAAAGATACCATAGCAGTAGTTACTAATTTTTTTACATAACGTTCACGAAGATTACTTACCGATGCTAACACTTGTTTAGTGCTAGGTGCGGGTCCAATAGATTTATATTGTTGAGTTTCTTTGACTAAAAGCTCTAGTTCTTCTGCAGAGAGTTGTGTGATTTTACTTTCAATATTATCAGTGTTGCCTGAATTAATATCGCTAATTAACTCTTCATAAAGACTCTTTGTTTTCTTACCGAAAGCCTCAAGACGTTTAGTTTGTTCTGCTTTTTGCGCTGCTTCGGTTGGGTCCATTTTATATTCTTGCTATTTATATTCCAAACTGAATTTGTTTCTAATATAACTGTACTTTATAATTTTACGTTGTATATTCAGATTCATCGCAAAAATAATTTGAATATACAATTCTCATAATGGCAACTAACACATCATTCGAACATATCGTATATAATATTCAGGACCGCGAAATTATAGTCAATAAATTACATAAAATAATTAATATTTTATGGGACAAATGTCATAACTCTATTGAAAATGGGTTATTACAAATCGTAATGGATCATACAAATACTAATTACAAATTATTTACTAATGCAATTTCCGAGTTAAACTTAGGTATGATTAGCTTTGTATCTGATTACTATTCAATTATGGATGAACATACTGATCAATTCCATCCAAAATATTTATCAATGTATACTTCACATAAGAACCATTATAATAATTTTATTCAGTCAAATGACTCAGATAAATTTGATTTTAAAGAACTAATTGATATTTTCACTGAACACTGTTATGAGTTTAAAAAATTTAAACCGCATACTGAAATAGGACATTTACGTCGAGCACGAGACCAGTCTCACTGCATTTATAATAAATTATCCACTATGATTGCATCTAAAAATATATATGAATTATCCGACTCATTGGTGCGTGACATAAATGTAATTAATGAAAAAATTAAACCATTTATTGACAGTGAATTAGTACCCGGCCATATACCAGAACCTATGGTTCCATTAGTCGATCAAATAAGCGATCTTATTTCCAAATATGAACATATGAAACTGGAAATAGTTGCAAAAGAAGAGATATTTGATTACTGCGAATGTGGTAATGTAATGGAAGTAATGGCCTCATCGAGTGAAATGGTCTGTGATAACTGTGGATTTGTAACTAAGCTTATTGGCACCGTGTTCGAGGATAATCAGTTTTATAATCAGGAGGGAGGAAGATATAAGCATGCAGGTTATGAACCGTCAAAGCATTGTAAGTGCTGGCTCGAGCGCATACAGGCAAAAGAGACAAATACTATCACACAAAGCCAGATAAACAAAATAGAAGCTTGTATTCGTAGAGATCGTATTACCAATAAACGCCGAATAACCATAGGTCAACTACGAAGCTATTTGAAAGACTCTGGGTTAACGGAACTAAATGAACACGTCGCTCTTATAAAAAAACTTATTACCGGCATTATACCACCACAGCTTACGTTTGCTGAAACGCAAGATATAACTAACTCTTTTTCCAAAGCTGTTAAGGCATATAATGTCGTTCGTCCATCTAATAAGAGCAATAACATTTATTATCCATATATTTTACGTAAATTAATTGAAATGCATATCAGCGATTATAATAAACAGAAAGAATTACTATCATTTATCCACTTACAGGGATCGCAAACATTAATCCAAAATGATAAAATTTGGCGTGATATTTGTAATATTACATCCAGTTTTAAGTACCAACCAACTGATAGATATGCATTTGTAGACTAAACCAATAATTATGAGCGTTTTAAGAGCACATCGTAGAGGTAGAAATCCTATTACCAGGTCGACCTGGTAATAGAAATCAAAGTATATTCATTGCCAATTTCTATTCCCCCCTCGAGGGGGGAATAGGATTGGTAAACTATTTTCTATATTCAGAGTTACATAGAAAATAGTTTACCATTCCCTATGCACAGTTTAAACTGGACATAGGGAATTAGAGTATATTTATATCTATTTTTTTATTATTGGGAATAGAATCTGTCTAAAATTGATATTTAAATATATAGAATATAAAATCAATAAATAATTACAATGAGTTTAACAGTTGCGAACATTCCGAGTATCATTAATATTAGTCAAAAACTTTTGACAGTTAAAGAACTACTTGCAGCAATTGATTATAAGATAGATGACTTATATATCGATAAGTTTTGGGATAATATTCAAAACGATAAATGGATATACATTGGTGAAAATATGCTTGAATGGATTGGTTATGATTCAGTTGATGAATATAAACTAAAAGAACGGTATATTAGTTTAATTACTAAACATTTTACCGAAACTCAAGATTATTTACATTTAACTGCATCAGAAGCAAAGAGTTTCTATTCGCCCTTCAAGGGGCGAATAGAAACTCCACCTGATTTTAATACACATAACAAAGCAAAACATTTAATTGTATCACCTGATTGCTTTAAAGAATCATTAATGCGAATTGAAACATCTAAAGCAAATCAGATTCGTAAATATTATTTACAGATTGAAAAAGTGTTTAAATTTTATTTGCAATACCAAAGCCAATATCAAGCTAAGCAGTTAGAAGAAGAAAAAAATAAAAATATTAATCTTGCTGCTAATGCAATTGACTACAATCAGTTACAAAAACGGGAGTATCTTTATATTGCGACTAATGCTAGATATGCATCTGAAAACAATTTTAAAATTGGTAAGACTCTGGATTTAAAGGCGCGCCTTAGTGCATATAATACTAGTCATAATAAACGAGAGCCATACTACTATGCATTTGTTTCGGAGCCTACTTATAATGCAAAATGTATTGAACACATGATTAAACACATTTTAATTAAGTTCAGAAATTCTGATACAAATGAATTGTACGTTATTAATTTCAAATTCCTTGAAAAAATCGTTAAGCGTATCTGCGATAATTATGATGCTTGTATTGATTACTACAATGAATGTATTCAGCAAGAGCTACAACATATGGGAAAAGCTCCATCAGTACCAGCAGATATTTGGGAAAACAAAAGCATTGCACCAATTCAATCTGATGCGGAAAAGATGAAAGAGTTTATTGAATACTACAATGATAACAAGTCATATAGTTATGTACGATTTCAAACTGAAAACAATGATACTAATTTCAGGTGTACTCACTGTAATCATATTACAGCTAGATTAGATGGAATTCAATCACATTTTCAAAGGAAAAATAAATGTTTTGATACTGAACATGAAAGCCGTAGAGATGCAATCAAATCAAATGAATTGGATCCGGTTATTATGCAATATCGTGATAATGAAAACTATAGCTATTTTGAATCCTATTCAGATGAAAAGCAATGCATTGAATTCAATTGCGTTCATTGTAAATACAAAAGCAATAATATTGTTTGTCTTAAGAGACACTTTGATCGCAAAACAAAATGCTTTGAAATGGAACTCAAAGTAGCACCCACTCGAAATGAAAATACTAAAATTATAACGCTAGATGGTAAAGAAAATCATACCTATTATCGTAGTAAAGGTACTGATGGTGTTAATGTTTTGACTTGCACTCACTGCGAATATCAAGCACCAGACCCATCACGGATGCGTAGACACTTTAAGCGTTTAGCTAAGTGTTGGTTGAAATAAATAATATTTTTTTGACCTAAAATTGACACTCTTTTACAGTAAAATACAATAACCGAGAAACTACTAGAATAACCATGTTTAGCTTTATGAGAGCCGCTCGTGAATACTTTGAACCAAAGAATATTGATGGTGCTCTATATGTTAATGCCGGAAAATTGCAAAAATTGATTCAAAAAAAGAATGGAATTGAACCAAAAGCAACTATTGCTGATATTGTAATCAATTTAAATCTGAATCATAAAGTAGTGGGTAAAGCTAAAAGTCAAAAAATTATTAAAAACGCCACAGTTAATGATGGTTATAATTGTCGAGCTCACTATGCTTATCTAGATTATAACCAATTACTTGCTTTTGATGATATTAAACAATCTATCAAAGAAGCTTATGAAAATGATCCAGGCTGTTTAGAAACTATTGAAGATCAGTTATCTGATAATAATACTAATGTAGCTATTAAAGTTACTGAATTAGATGATACTAAGTCTAAGGCTATTAAACAATCCGATATTGATATGGCTACCATGCTTTACTATAAAAATAAAGAGTGCCCTATATTAATAATTTCAGACAATGAAAAGTTTACTGATAAAAACGGTAATGCATTTGATATTGAAATTCGTGGAGAACATACTCTTGATGGAATCTTATTTAAAGCAGAAGATATTGCGAATATATTTGGAATGGAAAGATTAATTGAGGTACTCTTTCAAAAGGATAAATATATTGAAAATAAACATTATATGTTCTTAGAAAGATCTTCACACCTTTGGTGTGAAGATGAATCCAATGATGAATCTACTAAAAATAAACACTATATGATCTTAGATTCATCTTTGATCCAAAAGATCAAAGATCAACCCAATGATGAATCTACTAAAAATCGTAGAACATTTTTATCATGGGGTGGATTACTTAAAGTATTATTTACTTCTAAAAGTGGAAATAGCGAGCGTCAAAGAATGGTTAATTGGATTATCAAGACAATGTTTATTCATCAATTTGGTTCTGAAAGTGAACGCAATGAATTAGCTACAAATTTAACTAAATCATTTAGAGGCTTGCTAAACAGTAAGGCTGGTGTATATTTAGTTAGAATTGGAAAGGTAAAAGATTTGCGTGATTCAATGCAAATAACAAAAGAATCATACCCAGATGATAATGCTTATTTATATAAATTTGGTAAATCTAATGATTGCATTAGGCGCTTTTCGGAACATACATCCAAGAGTGGGTATGGTTGTTATTCAAATTCGATTTCAATGAATACATTTGTATTTATGGATGAGAGTAAAATTACTAAAGCAGAAAATGAACTACATGCATACTTTAATAATATGAAACATACTTTTACTGATAATGCTGGAAAATCGCATAATGAATTAGTAGTACTAACTACAATTGATCTCAAACAAGTAAAAGAAAAATATGATCATCTATTAGCTATACATGGAAATAAAAATGATAGCCAGATTGCTAACAGTATTGAGCAAATTAAAGATACTTATGAGCTACAATTATTGCGAAAGGATAATGAAATTTTGGAGCTAAAAAAAGCTATTGAAATCAAAGATATAATTATCGATCATAAAGATATTACTCATGCTCAAGCAATTGAAATACTGAATCTAAAGCTAACTATTGCTACAATGAAATAAAAAAATAATCATTTTAAATACTAGAGTCGCTAGACTCACTATCTTCATTAGATTTATTTTTATATCGCATAAACTCCTCATTGGCTAATTGAATTTGCAATGATGTTAATGTTAGTTTTGATTCTGGAAATACTTCTGCTTTTTCAGTAGGAATGTCATTTTCCGAATCGTATGATTCATCAATTAACATATTAGTACTATCATCATCGCTATCATGATCACTATCAGTATTTTCGATCATTGGTGTGCTTGTTAGTTCCATACTATCTCTTAAATCGTCTAACTCATCATAGTCTGAATCACTATTTTTTTTGCTAACCATTGTCTTTAGAATGTTTTCAATACTATTTAGTTTTTGCTCAATAGCAGCAAGCATTGTTAAAACATCTGCGCGTTTGGTTAAACTCATCTTGAATTATATTAGTTAACATATTTGTCAATTTAAGTAGAAAACCGCATGCTAACTGATCCTTTACTTAGATACAAGAAATTAATTACTTTTGCGCTAATGGTCATTTTAACAGGAGTATCCATACTAATAAATTGACTGCTATAGGTCAAATAATTATCTTTTGAATTTGATAAATTCATATATCCAGATGGTTGATCTTTATGCGGATATAATGAAAAGGTCATCAAATAACTACCAGTACGTGATGGAGTAATTACTGTATCTTTTCCATAGCGGTATGGGATATATGAGTCATAGAAAGCGGGAGAATTTGAATCATAAATAGTAGAACCATTTGCAACAAAACCAATAGAGTTAATAACTGGAGTTTCTGTATAGTAGTACATTGGGGTATATGCTAGTGTTTTGACTCCTGCAATTTTAACAATACTAGGATGATCCATAGTAGTATAGGAAATAATATTGTTATTATTCCAAGTTTCAGAACTATTTTCATTAGTCGAGTTAGTTAATGGTCTAAAATTAATCATAACATTTTCAACCGCGAATCGTAGCTGATCTAATATAACCCCATCGTACGATTTATTTAAAATTCTAGTCATACTACGATGAACTCGAACAATATTAAAACTATTTCGATAAACAAATAAATCAGCTACTTCTGGGATAGTATATATATGATTAGTAAGTAGAGCACAATCTAATACTGTTGGTGGTGTAAAAATACCACCATCATTAGCATAATCAGTAATTGCAACAATATCAGATACTGGAGCAAAATCAATTTCAATATATGTTTTATTAAAAGCAATATTGTAATTACTAAGAGCAAATTTTGGGTCACACCACCAAAACTGTAGTGGTAAAAAGATTTCCATAGCATCTTGGGTATATTTAAGTGTTTGATAGCCATCATAAACCATTTTCTGTTCACGTACTTCTTGTTTAGTTGGGTCCTGAATGAAAATTGCATTCTTTGCAACCTCCTGACCAACACAACGTTTCCACCCATCTACTTGCGATCTGGATACATTAAAATCATAAAAGAAGTTAATGTCCTCAGTATTATAACTATCAAGTACTGTACCATCCATAACAAATCTAATCTCTTTAATTATTCTATGACCTGGAAACTCACAGTAACGTACTTTATTACTGGTACTTTTTGCTTTAAATGAGCTAAGTTTTATATACAGAATAGTATCTGTAATAAAATCGCCATTTATAGGCACTTTAATTCTATGAGAACTATTAAATAATGGTAATGGAGTAGTGCGAGTTGTTTGATAACCATACGCAACTGATACAATTGGTTTAAATGACTTACTAATGAATAATGCATGAGTATCCCTTAGGTCTTCAAAAGAAGCATTAATATTTTGACTATTTAACCGATCGATTTGTAGTTGCAATTGTTTAGCCATTTCTTGATATTGAGCAACTGTTTCTGGAGGTAATGTTGTATTAGTTAACACATTTGCAATACTAGCAATTTGCTTTTGCCTATCAGTAATACCAGTTTGTTGTTCGTTAATCTTTTTTTCAGATATACTTTTGATTCTCTTAACTAAGTAATCTTTTGCCTGTAGATACTTATCCATATCTGAGTCATTTGCCATTAAAATGGCATAACCATTCTGCATAATTGATTGACTCATTTTTTAAAATCAATATAAATCGATTTATATGATTGCCTATATATTTGATATCACATCATTGAGATTTACGTTTAACTAAAATTGATATAATTAGAGCATAAATATATACAAACGTATTAATTTTAACTGCTAAAATGTCACTTTCAATCCTTATTAATGAATATAACGAAAAGTATGGTTTAAATAATAAACTCATTAACTCCATTCCAAATGACCTTACTAATAAATGCGTCCATGAAAATACTAAAATTTTAACCTACCAGGGATACAAAAAAATCAAAGAGTTTAATGGTAAACTGGTATCAGTTTGGAATGGGCAAGAATGGTCTCCATCGCGTATATCAAAGGTTGGTGAAAGTCAAGAGTTAATGGAAGTAATTACTAGCGATGGTGTTTATCTAAAGTGTACCCAATATCATAAATTTGTTTTGAATACTGGTAAAGTGGTCGAAGCGCAACACTTGAAAATTGGAGATACACTGATGCAATGCCCACTATGGCCAATGATTGATGGACTGGAAAATGTGACTGAAGAAAAGGTTCCTATCAATGCATCTATTCATAATAAACGCCGATGGTTGGCGAATTATATCGATACTCATAAATCAACTGATAGCACATTAACCGATCTAGTATTGGAATGCCAATCAAATAAAATTGCGGAAGATATTAAATATTTATGTAATACTATTGGCTGTTCCCCATCTGTTTATTGGGATGAATGGACATCTCAGGTCATTTTCAGTCCAAAAGACGAACACTATTTGTTCCGTATAATGCGCCTTCCATCAAAATATAGAAATATGGAAACTGGAATTAGCCATAATGTCAAGCCCGTTATTACAATTGAGGCACTTGAAACAGTCGATGGTAAACATGATATATATTCTGTTGATGAACCACTTAGACATATGTGTGTATTCAATGGAATCTATACAAAAAATTAAATATAGGACCAGAGCTCTATAAACTAACTATATGCATTTTTTATAACCAAATAATATTCTTTTTTTATAACCAAAATTGATATAACCAAAATTGATATATTTATGTGTAAATATATACCAACGTATTGACTTTAATTACAATTCAACTATCTACAATGTCGCTTTCAGGCTCCATCAACGTGATTAACCGTAAAGGTGAAATTATGCCATTGCATCTTGAAACTATCAGTAAACGGTTGAATGAGCTGGCTCAAATGCCACCTAAATTGAACATCAGTACGGATATAATTGCTATCAAAACAGCATCATCATTAATTGATGGTATCAAAACATCTGAAATTGACAATATCTCTGCAGGCATCTGTGCCTCATTGATTGTTGATGACTATGAATATGATACCCTAGCTGCTCGAATCATTATTAGTAGTCTCCATAAGATTACTAATAATGATTTGCGTATGTATGCTAAATCATTACGATCGTATGATTATCGTGATACTGAAATCAAAATATTACACCCAAAAACAATTGCATTTATCCTTGAAAATTCGAAAGATCTACATGATCTTATTGATTATCAAAAAGATTATTCGTACAATTATTTTGGTGCTATTACATTGATTAATTCATATCTACTTGCATACAAATACGATAATAATCAAAAGATTACTAAGGAACGTCCACAACAAATGTTATTGCGTGTTGCTATTGGTATTCATCTTGATGAAATCAATGATGATGGTACTTGCGAAGATGGTACATTTACATCGATTTCAGAAACATATAAATTGCTTTCAGATAAATATTACACTCATGCTACTCCAACATTATTCAATGCTGGCACAATCAACCATACACTTTCATCATGTTATTTACTTTCGGTAGATGATAGTCTTGAAAACATCTATGGTCGATTAACAGACATTTCAAAAATTAGTAAATTTTCTGGAGGTGTAGGCATTCATGTAAGTCAAGTAAGAGCGCAAGGATCTGTTATTGCATCTACCATTGGTAGATCAGAAGGACTGGTTCCAATGCTTCGTGTATTCAATGAATCGACTAAATATGTATCCCAAGGAGGTGGAAAACGTAAAGGATCTACCGCAGTATATGTAGAACCATGGCATGCTGATATTGAATCATGTATTCTATCACAGAAACAGCAAGGTATCCCAGAAAAACTATGCAGAGATTTATTCTTAGCATTGTGGATTCCTGACTTGTTTATGGAGCGTCTCAAAGAGTCTATCAAAACTGGTAAACCAGTTATGTGGTCTCTAATGTGCCCAAATGAATGTAAGGGATTACCAGATGTTTATGGCGACGAGTTCAAACACCTATATGAAAGTTATGAAAAACAAAAGAAGTATCGCAAACAGATTCCAATTGTATCATTGTGGAACCTAATTGTTTCCACTCAGATTGAAACAGGAAAGCCTTATATCATGTATAAAGATCATGTGAATCGTAAATGTAATCAAAATAATTGCGGAACAATCAAATCCTCTAACCTATGTGTTGCTGGAAATACTAAGATTCTGACAAAAGCAGGTTACCAAGAGATTCAAACTCTTATTGGAAAAAATGTTGAAGTATGGAATGGTTCTGAATGGTCACTCGCACCAGTTGCACAAACTGGAACTGATCAAAAGTTAGTAAAAGTTACTACTGATGATGGATGTTCGCTTGAATGCACTCCTTATCATCGATTTCGAGTACTATCTAAGTCACGACAACGTGAGGGTACTTGTATCAAAGAAGCTAGTGAATTGAAACCTAATGATATGCTAATCAAATGTGATTATCCAATTGTAGATGGCACTGAACCAATTAAGTATCCATATACTCATGGATTATTCTGTGCTGATGGTAGTTATCCTAAACCAAATGTTGAAACTACTGCAGTAATTACTCTATGTTCTGACGAAAAAAAAGCACTATTGCCATATTTAGATCGTAAAATGCATTTGACTCCAAAATTGCGATCAAATGGTTATATGACAGTACATTTACCAACTGATATTGCTCCAAAATACTATGTACCAATCAATGCTTCATTCAATGATAAGTTACAATGGTTGGCTGGATTTATTGATGGGGATGGTTGTTTGGCTAATGGTTCGAATATTCAAATGTCATCTATCCATAAAGAGTTTCTTACAAATATTAAACTTATGTGTCAGACAATGGGATTAAATCCAAAGATCAGACTAAATCATAATGGACGATTCAATGAACTTCCAGATGGTGCAGGTGGGCAAAAAATGTATTATTCAAAACCATTATGGGTATTATACTTTAGTAAGTATGAAACTGCTGAGCTATACAATGAATTAGAATTGCCTACAAAACGAATTATATTTGATCCAGCAACAGTACCGACATTTAAAAGTACTAAATATGTAAAAATTACATCTATTGATCCAGTTGAAGGGCTGCATGATACATACTGTTTCAATGAACCAAAGAAACATATGGGTGTATTCAACGGGATTATCAGTATGAACTGTTCTGAAATCACAATTTATTCTGATGACAAGCAAGTTGGGGTATGCAATTTGGCATCAGTATGCTTACCAAAATTTGTAGTCAAAGGACCTGATGGTCAAGTAGGATTCGATTATAAAAAATTGAATAAGGTTGTCCAACGCGTTGTTTACAATATGAATAAGGTTATGGACAACAATAAGTATCCAATTGAACAAGCTGCTTATAGTGATAATCAAAACCGCCCAATTGGTATTGGTGTTCAGGGATTAGCTGAAGTGTTTATGATGATGAAGCAACCGTATGATAGTCCAATGAGTCGCATTGTTAATAGTCAGATCTTTGAAACAATGTACTTTGCGGCACTCACTGCATCAAACAAGTTGTCGCAACTAGATGGTCCATACAAAACATTCAAAACGTCTATGACTAACCAAGGTACGTTTCAATATGACTTATGGGATGATGTTATTCTATCAAAGATGTGGGATTGGGCTGATCTGAAACATAAAGTAATGATGAGTGGATTGCGAAACTCATTGCTAATGTGTATCATGCCAACTGCAGGTACTTCCATTATTATGGAACATACTGAAAGTGTAGAAGTACCACAGAGTAATATTTTCACTCGTAGTACACTCTCTGGTCGGTTTCAAGTTGTTAATAAACATTTAATGAAAGATTTAAAGGATCTTGGTCTATGGACACGCGAGGTCCGCAATCAATTGATTCAAGATGATGGCTCTGTTGCAAATATTCAATCGATTCCACAAAAGATTCGTGATATTTACAAGACTGTATATGAATACAAAATTAGTCATATGATTGAAATGTGTGCTGATCGAGAAGCATTCATTTGTCAAAGCTCCAGTAACAATCGCTTTGTAGTTGATCCAAGCGTATCAAAACTTACAAAAATGCATTTGTACTCATGGAAAATGGGTCTCAAAACTAGTAGCTACTATGTGCGTTGTAAACAATTAGTTACGGGAAAAAAACTGCTTACCCAAGCACCTGCTGAAGAAGATGTTGCTTGCTTGAGCTGCACTGCATAAATAGAACCATAAGTTCCAGTACCCGAATGGGTACTAATATATCGATATACATTACATAATACTATATTTTTTTTTAATATAATCATGGCGGATAAACATACAGATAAAAAAATTGCACTATTAGTAGTATGTATAATATTATTAATAGTAGCATTTGGCTTTACTTGTTGGTATACAATAACAAATCGTAGTACTTTAGCTCCAGGAATAATACTTGGAATGATAGGTACAATGATAGTAGAATTAGGACTTTTGGTAGCATGCGCGCTTAAAGCTATGGATCTCGATATGAAGCGGGATCGATAAAATATTATCTTATTTATTGGGCGAAAAGTACTGCATCAGGTATGGCTTATATCTTTACTTGATATAACACAATTATAAAAACAATATTTAGATTCCATTATTTATAAGTTTATTGATTATGTATCAAATTCATACTAAAATTGATTATCTATACTATAAAATATAACTACCGATGCCAATTATTAATATCATCTATTCAGTGTATACCAAATGTTTGAAATATATAACTAATATATTGTCATATGAGTGTCGTAGTAACATTGATTTAGAGGAGGGTTTATGGCAAGAGTATACTAGCGATTATGAAAGTGGCTATGAAAGCTATCTAGATTATGATAGTTATGGTAGTAATAATAGTGAGGATTATCCAGAGTATATTGGGTTTCAAAAAAATACAGATACCTATACACCATCAATTCGTTTTACTAAACATAGTAGTTGCATTCAATGATAAAAAAATTATCTTTTTTTCGTTCAGTTAATTCTTTTAATTATTTACTTACGCGAACGTGGTTTGGTTTCAATCTCTTCAACGACATCATCATCAGTACCAGCAGCCTTGAGAGCTTCTGAAAGCGTATCAAATAGACTGGCAATTGGCTTATAGTTTTGTACCTCTACTGGTGCACGTTGCGAGCAAACATTAATAGCGCTAAGAACATATGTTACATCCTTTTTAGTAAGATCTACTTCCTTGGCTTCATCAGCACCTTCTAAAGCTGCTGCTACATTCTTGTAAACAGCGCCTACATCAGCAAACTCTTCTAAGTTAAAAGCACCCTTTTTACCATAAAGTACAAATAAATCACGTACACGTGTAAGATCTTCTACTTTAACAACGACCGACATTATGATTGATTAAAGATTAGCTTTTAATTGTATTATTATACTCTTGTTTAAGTAAATTCAGGATTACTCAGAATTTTACTTAATAATATAATATGTTTTGGATCACTGAAACACCTAAAGTTATTACTAACAAAGACAATTATGTTTTGCCTATTCTAAAAAGACCAATCCATTGGACTCGCGGGGTAGCTAATCCATGGGCCCAATATGGAATGTATATGCAGTATATTGCGAAACAAGATAACTTTTACGCAACTAAACTTTTAAATGTGTATGATTTGGATTTGAGCTCAAATGAAAAAATTAGAATAGGTAGAACTAAATTGATACCTAACCCAAAGTTAATAATATTATACTGCCATACAGTATTTGGATCGTATAAAGAGTTTGCTCATGTAGCAAATGAGTTTAGAACTGATCCAGTAGTATACTTTTCTTATTCTAGAAAAGGTGTTCATAAAGAACTACATTCAAATAGTTATAATGTTGTTGGATGTTTAGATACATTAGATATTGTAATTAATCATATTCAATCAATATATCCAACAGTTCCAATTCATGCAATTGGAGAAAGTGCAGGTTCGTGTTTATTAATTAGATATATGGCACTTCGCAATCAAATGAAAAAAATAAAGTCATCTGTATTAATATCACCTGGGTTTAATTTTGTTAAATCAATTAGATTAATGAATCATTTTATTCAAGATCATTTTTTGAATAAAATAAAATCAAAATATAGTCAATGTGTAACTAGCAATCTACTTAATGCTAACACTCTTATGGAATGGGCTGAACTACAGTACGAAGCAACTCATCATAACTCTAAATTAGAATTTTTATTAGAAAGCGATCCATTTTATTTAACTAAGCAAATTAATGTGCCTACAATAACAATTTCAGCCTTAGATGACTTTTGTTTTCCTGGTGTTATTACAGAAGAGTCTACCAATCTACCATACGAAAATAAAAATATAACAATGGTTATAACTAACCATGGAGGACATATTTCATTTATTGATTATGGGGCAACTATATCATGGAGCTCAAGAGTAGCAATAGAGCATATTAGATGTAAATTAACATATCTATAGTAAAATTGATATATTTCGTCACAAAATATATCAACCATGCATACTACTTTAGATATTAAATCATACTCTACTTTGGATATGAATATAATTAACAATATTTTAAGCTATTGCCCAATATCAATTCAAGCAAAAATTAATAAACAAATGTATAATAAAATTGCGCCAGTTGCAATTAATAAAATTAAAAAGGCAATTAAATTCCATCGTGATCGTATGAATATGATCATGGAATATGAATTACCAGTATCCGATGCATTTATTAAAGCTCATTATATATTGCATTATCCGGATGAACATAAACTTGATTATTGTATTAGAGCTATAAACAATATGTCTAGAATGGAAAATGATATTGCTGCGTTTATGGCAGTGCTCAATATAAATGATGGATTTAATCAAAAAAAGTTATTCAAGCGAATGATTATGCAAATGTCTGGGGTAACCATCTTTCTAAATGGATGGTAACTTAGTTACTTTCATTTATATTTTTTTGATCATAGTAGTATATCAGATAAAATCATCTCGTATTCGCTATTTAGATATTAATGATGATATCATTACATCCAGAAGTAATAGTTAAATGCCACTCATTAATAAATCTAGGGGCATTTCTTTGTATATTTTCTATATATGAGTTTAAAAGGGTTTCTGATGTAGTAGATAATTTAAACATTAATAGATTATTTGCTACCGATTTGCAAGACCTACAATTATTATGCAATATTTTACTACAAAATTCAGATCTCTCAGACCCATTAAAAGAGGATATAAAAGATGTACATCACTATTTGGAATTAAAGTTAATTGAATTTGGTACAATAAAAAAACCATGTGGTCGGCAAATGATTATTTTACCTCATTAGCGTATCTCTATCCACTTAATTGTAATAGTTTATTATGCATCTCTTCTAATGCCGATTCTTCCGCTTTTACTACCCACGTAACTGTTAGTAATGTATACTCTTTAGTAAATTTGAGTTTTACGTCATATCCCATACGTTCTAGTTCATTAACAATATTATAATATATTGAAATTTGTAGTTCCTTGTTAGTAACATTATTATCAATTTGTTTAAAGTTAATAGGTAATTTAACCTCAGCCGCAGTTAATCCAGCATCATGCGCATTTAAAATTGCAGTATTAATTCGATATAATAGTTCTTTTGTTGACTCTGCTATTGTAATCTTGTATAAACTTGCTTTTTTTAGCTTGTTAGCACTACTTAGAATAGTACTATAATCCATTTGTGCGTCTATATAATTCAGATATTTTACGTTCCAATTCCTCATTTTTGGCATACAAATCTTTTATAGTTGTCATTAAAATTGGAATGATTTCAGTATATGATACATTCATTGATGCGTTTCTAGGAGAATGAAATCCATTTTCAATACTAGCTTCAATTGTATCCGGAGTGAATTGAACTAACTCTTTAAATTCTGATTGTGCGATATCTTGCGCAATTAATCCAAAATGAGTTTTAAATCTATCAGTCTTATAAGCAAATGATACTGGACTACTATGCATAATAAATTTACGACACTTATCGATATTTAAATCAACAATATTTTCTTTTAGTCGTCTATCCGAGGTAACACATACTGTTCCATTTACAATAATAGAACTTGTAGTACGCATAGAATATGTTGAGGGAGTTGATGTAAATGTACCAGTACTACCATCAGCATTTAAATAACCAGTAGTGCCGGTTAATGTAAAGCTTGCAGATCCAACTTCTAATGGAATTGCACTATTACTACTATTACCGATTTGTATACTACCACTAGTAGATGTAATTTTTAGTACACCGGAACTAACTGCTAGAGTTGCTGGAGATGTTTTTCCTAATACTAAATTAGATAATAAATTAGTACTAGTTCCACTAGGTTCTACTACCAACTGTCCACTAGAGTTGGTACCAAAATCAGTAAAATTTGTTTCACTACCAGTTGCATTATTATTAATAATTCTCATGGCATATGACGCACTTTCACCATTAATAGATAACGCCCTATTAGGCGTATTGGTTTGAATACCAATTGCTCCAGATGCCTTTACCATAAACTTTCTAGATGATGTGGAAGGAGTAGTACCATAGTTACCAATAAATAAATCGGCTGCAGAATCAGTAGTATTAGTACTGCTACTACTAATTAAAGCAGTAGTCGAGTTAGTAGTAAATCTAAATAGTGTAGTAGGTCCAAGTAAAATATCACTATTTGAAAGTAGTGTATCATTTAATGTACCAAAACTAGTGATGTATGGTTGAGCTCCAATACGCAATACACTATATAAATTATCGCATGTCAACGATGTAATCCCGGTAATTGCTTTTCCAGAATCTAAAATAATAGCTTTGTTTGCTGCAGTTGTACCTGGCACTATGCCACTAACTCTGTTTAATTCAGCAGCAGTTGCGGATACCAAATTACCTGAAAGATATAATCCTCGAGATCCATTGTGTGATACAATATTTAAATCATTTCCGGAAGCAATAGATATATTGCCTGAGTTAGTAGCAAGTGATAGATTTCCACTACTATCAACATTCATTGATCCAGTTTTTACTGTAGTTAATCCAGTTTGCGAGCTAAATAATGTAATTGAATCTGCTAAAGTTAACGGTTTTGGTACTCGAGTAACTGAATTGTCCCATGCCATAGCATTTACTGGAATAAAACTTTTCGTTAGAGTAGTAGAACTCCACCTAACAATAAGTGTAGATGTATCAGAAATATTTTGATATTGAATATAAATTGGGGTCCATTGGTTAGCAGTCATTTGAATAGTTGATGATGTGTATTCAAGTCCAGTATTGGTATCCCAGACATTTAAAATTAATACATTATTTACCCATATTCGCACACGATCATTTGCAATTGCATAAAATGTATATGATTCCGTAAGTGTAGGTCTAACATATCCAATAATATCTAAGGAATAATTAGATGTTAATCCAAGTGGGTCATAATTGGAAATATTAATGTCAGTAATAGTACTAACATTAACAACTCGCCCATTTACATCAGGTCCAGTAAATTGTCGGATTAATAATGATCCAGATGAATAATTATTTAATGGTCCTGGTAATGTTAAATTACTAATAGTAAAGGCAGCTGCTGATAAATTAGTACAACTTATACTGTTCGATGTAAGCGAATTTAAACCAATTAATGATTTTGAAGCATCTACTACTAATGCCTTTGATGCAGTTACTGTTCCTGCATTCACTTTCAAATAATTTATTTCAAATGCAGTAGGTTGTACTAGTACTCCACCAAGAACTAATCCTTTAGATAATCCATCATGAGATGGAATATTAAAATTATCAGTGACCCCTAATATGATATCATTACCGGACGCATCAATTGTTAAGTCGCCGCCAGTATCAACTGTCATTGTTGTAAAATTTGCAGCGGATGTGGAATTATTGTATATCGTCATTGAATTTTGAGTATAATGATTCATATTGTTTGCAGGCTGATTACTATCCCAAGCTAATCTATCACTAGGAACATTAAATCTTCCAGTATTAGTAGACGACCATTGAACATTTAATAATGTAGATGAAACTGCATCTACTTGATATTGAATATAAATTTTTACCCACTGATCTGCATTTAAAAATATAGTCGATGATGATCGAAACCCAGTTATAGCTGTCCATGAATGTAATACCAATACATCATTAACCCACATACGAATACGATCATTACAATTAACAAAGAATGTATATGTCTCAGAAAACTGAGGTAAAATATAACCATAAATTTCAGTAGAAAATGAATTAGTCATATTGGCTGGTTGAAAGTTTTGAAATGTTAGTGTTGGTAATAACTGCGTGTCGACAATACGACCAGTAAGATTAGTCATTGAATAAGTTCTAGCAACTACTCCATTTGTATTAAAATTGGAAATAATACCAGTAAGTGAAAGTTGATTAGCTACTAATCTTGTAGCACTCAAAGTATTAATTCCAGCAATTGAATTTGCATCATTGGTTACTAACGCGCGGACCGCAGTTGCAGTACCTGGTATTACTGATGTATAATTTAATTGAACAGCAGTCGATGCAACTAATGATCCACCTAACTGTAACCCTTGCGATCCTCCGTCATGTCCAGATATATTTAATACAGTTACTCTATTAATATTTGGTTGAACTGGTGTAGTTAGAGTTCCAGCTAATGTGGTTGCTCCGAAATTATTTACTCCAGTAAAGTTTAGATTACTATCAAGTATAACTGCTTTACCGACAATACCAACACCTGGAGTAGTATCAATTCGATTTATTTGATTTGCACTTGCTGTAACCAATGTGTTCCCAAGCGATAATCCAGCAGTTCCATTATGTAAAGCGATATTTAAATTATTGATTGATGTAATATTAGGTTGGTTTCCAGTCGTTAATGTACCTGCAATCGTAGATGCGGCTATAAAATTGATTCCGGTAATTGAACTATTTGAATTCAATACCAATGCTCTAGATGCGGCAGCATTTCCATCAGATACATTTAATTTATTTATTTGATCTGCAGTAACTGTGACTAATGTACCACCTAATGCTAAACCTAATGTACCACCATCATGAGCAGTAATGTTTAATGTATTTGTAGATAAAATAAATGGTTGACTACTTGTACGAATTGTACCATTAATATTGGATGAACTAATAGTAGCAATACCAGAAATCTCACCACTTGAGTTTAATACTAGAGCTTTTAATGGTAGTGCGGTGCCAAAATTTACAGATAATGCATTTAATTGAGCTGCAGTACTCGTAACTAAAGTACCTCCAAGCGATAACCCAGTTGTTGTTCCGTTATGATCTTCTACATTTACCGATTGTAATAATCGAATATTTGTTTGACTAGGCGTAGTTAATGTTCCACTTAAATTTGCTGCGGAAATAGTATTAATTCCAGATATACTTTTACTTGAATTTAGTACCATTGCTTTATTAAGGTCCGCAATACCTGGGGTAGTATTGATTCGATTAATCTGTACCGCACTTGCAGTAACTAATACACCACCTAATGATAATCCAGCAGATCCATTATCATGTTGTTGGATATTTAATGTATTAACTAAATTAATATTTACTTGACTGGGTGTAGTTAATGTTCCAGACAATGTATTAGCAGATAAAGAATTGATATTATTAATAGATCTACTAGTATCTAATACCATTGCTTTTGATGCTCCGGCAATTCCAGCAATAGTATTAACAAAATTTAATTGATTAGCAGTAGCGGTAACTAATACAGAACCAAGCATTAATCCAACAGAACTACCATCATGGGTAGCAATTCGTAAAGTATTAACTGATGTAATATTTGGCTGGCTTCCAGTAGCAATAGTTCCTTCAATAGTACTTGCTGATAAGGCATTGATATTAGTAATAGATCTAGCACTATCAGTAACCAATGCTTTAGAAGGTTGCGCAGATCCAGGAGTAGTATCAATATAATTTATTTTTACTGCTGTAGCTGTAATTAATACTCCCGATAAAGATAATCCAGTAGTATTTCCATTATGATTAGCGATATCTAATCTATTAACTGAAATAATATTTGGCTGATTTCCAGTAGTTAATGTTCCTGTAATTGATGTAGCTCCCAAAAGAGTAATACCTAAAATAGTTTTATTCGAATCTAATACTAAAGCTCTGCTAGCAGCCGCTGTTCCGGGAGTAGTTGCAATATAATTAATTTGAGTACCAGTAGCCATGACTAATTGGGTTCCTAAAATTAAACCACTAGTAGTACCATTATGAGAGCTAATACGAAAATTATTTCCAGTTTCAATAGTTACTAAACCACCAGTTGTATTAATAGATAGCTCTCCATTAGATGCAATATTTATATTAGAATAATTAGTACTATCATATCCTAACCGCAATGCTTGTCCAGATCCAGAAGTAATAGTTAACTTATCCCCAAATGTAGATAACCCCGCAACATTTAATGTATTTAATGAACTCAATGATGTAATATTTGGCTGTGGACCAGCTGCTAATGTACCAGTTAAAGTAGTTGCAGTTAATCTGCGAATATTAACAATATCGCGATTAGCATCTACTACTAATGCTCTACTTGACTGCGCTACTCCAATATTATCAATATCTAAATAAGATAATGCAGTCGGATTTAAAGCAAATGGTATGCCATTTAATCGCAATTGAGTTACAATATTTAAAGTGTCTATATCTGTAATACCTAATTGCGGACCGCTGGTTAAAGTGCCCGTTAATGTAGTTGCTGATAATTGATTTATTCCAGTAATATTTTTACTGGAATTTAATATTAATGCTTTTGATGGAGATGCAATTCCTTCTGGATTATTAACATAATTTAATTGAGGGGCAGTGGCTGTTATTAACACACCATTTAATCTAAGTCCTCTATTAGATCCATTATGATCTGAAATATCGACATTTTTTCTTAATGAAATTGATAGGTCTGCATCTAGATTTTGATCATCGCATGAAGGTATCATAAGCACATTGCCATTAGATGTAATCCTAGAATCAAAATAAAAGCTATCTTGATATGATAATCTAAGTGTAGATGTTGTAGAACTATCATTATTAATAGTTAATCTAGAATTTTGCTGCTCGGTGTTAATACTTACAGTTTGTTCAGGTCCAATTAATAATGCTAGTTCATTTTGGGTACGCATTACTAAAGAACCATCAAACCCACTATCAATAGCTGATATAGACGTATCATCATTTTGTAATATGTTCCCAGCAATAACTGCCGGAATTGAAATCGCTCCAGATCTTGGTGGATATACCATTTTTATTTACTTGCGCGAAAAAGTAAAGTTTATTACAGTTCGACCAATATATACTATTGATTGGATTAGTCGAATCAATAGTTTAGAATATAATTTCAAAAAAAAATTAAATAAATTTTACTTAAAAAAAGGAACCAGCGTTATACAAAATATAAGCATGATTCTTAATCATCTCAAATAATATCTTTATTTGGGTATGATTTAATTAAATTTAAGATGGTATATCTAATTCGTAATCAGGAAAAAAGGAGATTACTGTGTATACATCTTATAAATGGTATTGGTATATTATAAAAAAAGAAACCTTTAATATAAAAGTTTTATTCGTTTTTTTGTTAGATAATAGATTATTATTATCCATTGTATATGAGATATATATTATTTTTTATATTTTATTTATTACTATCCATTGTTACATAATACCTATGATCTCTTATCTACACCCATTGAGCGACTACATAACCAAATGGCATTCCAATAAATGGAACACACATTGGTACCCAAAACCAATGGCTTTCAACTGTAAAAGGATCGCTACCATAAATAATAGTAGAAGCAATTCGCGGCGCTAAATCGCGTGCTAAATTAAATGCAAATCCATTAGATCCTTGGAATAAACCAAGTCCGCCTAAAACTAAACCAATTACTACTGGTTTAAATGGACCATCTGGTGCTTTAAGAATACCAAACATTAATAGTGCACTACCAAGGAATTGATCTAAAATCGATGAAAATAATGAGTTACTTGGATCCTTAAGAGTACCAAATGATCCAATCAATGCATTACTCTCTGCGAAATTATTAATACGGCTATAGTATACTGCAATTACTACTAACGCTCCTAGAAAGCCTCCAACTAATTGCGATGCGGTATAGCAAATAAACTTTTGGAATGAAATCTGGCCAGCTAACCATAGAGTGCATGATACAGATGAGTTAAGATGCGCACCACTCTTAAGAGCCACTACAATACCAGAGGTTAATCCTAATGCAAAACAGATTGCGATATGAATTTGATCAACTGATGAACCAGTTGATAGAGCTGCTAATACAGCTTGATGTACACCTGCTAGTGAAATATATACAAAGAATGCAGTTCCAAACATTTCTAATGCGCAGTCTTTCCAAAGAGGTCGTACTTCTTCGGCGAAGACTGCATTGCGAGGGGAATAACCATGTTCCGGGGTTGGGATATTAATTACTTGTTCAGCTCGTGACATTATTAATTATATTTGTTATCGCTATTTATATTTTAAATAACAAACCTCAGTAATAAAAAGATAAATAATTATAATGGGTGGATAATTTGAAATCAAATAAAAGTAATCAAATTTCCGCGAAGATAATATAGACAATATAAAAACACAATGTCTTCAAATAATCAACCTCTTTCGGGGAATTCTTTTGTTCCAATTCAACGGTCGAGTTTGAATTCGTTGATAACAAGTATCATATTAGACTCAGATACTGCAAATAGTTCGTTTCTGATACGTACAGGGGATAACTCATCATTTTATATCGACAAATATTCTAATGTAGGCATCAACACAACTAGCCCAGGAACTCAATTAGAAGTGGCCAGCGCTAATGGTTCATGTTTACGGTTACGGTATGGTGCAACAAGTGCCCTTGCAAATGTATACGTTAGTAGCGGAGGTAATTTGAGTCTTAATCCATCTGGAGGTGAATTAAATACTAATGGTAATTTTAATATTAGTGCACACAATGGTTCTACTACTGGATTAATGTTAAATGGTACTTTAGTTCTATCATCAGCGGCGCAATTAAACTATATGACTGTTACAGCCGGCACTGCAGCTGCGAGTAAAGCAGTAGTATTAGATAATAATCGCGATATTACAAATATTCGTTATTTAACAGCATCTCAATTAACTGGTACTATTCAAACAGCAGCTCAACCAAATATTACAACAGTCGGCACATTAACATCATTAACTGTAGGTGATATTGAAATTACTGGATCATTAACTGTATCTGGAAGTGGTGGTAGTATTAATACCGCATTAGAATATCTTACAGGTATTACTCCTGGAACTGCTCTAGCAAGTAAAGCATTAGTATTAGATAGTAGTGCTAATATTGTAGGTATCTCTGGTATTGGTACTACTTCTATTACTATCGGTGGTAATACTATTGGAGCGACACAATCCGCGTATCTTACTGGTATTACTACAGGTACCGCAACTGCAAGTAAAGCATTAATTGTTGATGGTAGTCGTGATATATCAAATATTCGTTACTTAACCGCATCGCAGTTAACCGGTGAATTACAAACAGCAGCACAGCCAAATATTACATCTATTGGTACACTTACAACACTCACTATTGGTAGTAGCATTTTAGGAAATACTGAAGCAGCCTACTTAACATCAATTGGTGCTGGTACTGCGGCTGCGGGTAAAGCTTTAGTACTTGATGGTAGTCGTGATATTACAAATATCCGAAATCTAACTGCTACAAACCTGTATGGTATTATTCAAACTAGTTCACAGTCTAATATTACGTCAGTTGGTACACTTACTCAATTAACTATTAGTGGAGCAACTGCGCTTACCTCTACTATCGATGCTACTAGTTCTACTGCAGGAGGTGCATTAACTATTGATGGTGGATTAGCAGTAGCTAAAGCTGCATTTATTGGAACTAATTTAACGGTCGGCGGAAATCTAATTGTTAGTGGTACTACTACTACTGTAAATTCAAGTACTGTGGCAATAAAAGATAATGTTATTTTACTCAATTCATCACCAGCCGGATCTTATGATGGTGGTATTATTGTGCAACGTTATCAACCAATTAGTAATACAGTTATTGGAGATGTTGTTGCAGATACGGCGAAAGAAACCACTACTGTAGTATCCGCTACAAGTAATACTGTAGTATTAACTACTGGGAATGCAGCTGATAACTATTATAACGGTTGGTGGGTTAAAATTAATTCAGATATCCGATATGTATCTGGATATGTTGGGTCAACTAAAACGGTTACAGTATCTACAACATTTTCATCAACTCCTACCGCGAGTACTACAGTATCATTATATAATAAATCTAATGCCGCATTTACTTGGAATGAAGCTAACAAACAATTTGCAGCTACTTATAATGCCCACGATTCATCCACCACATTAACTACATTAGATTATGCTGATATGAAAGTAGCTAGTTTATTTACCCTTGGTAGTATTAATATATCCAATACGACTGAAAGTTCATCTACATCAACTGGTTCTATTATTACATCAGGTGGTGTTGGAATTGCTAAAGCATTGCGAGTAGGTAATGGAATTTATGGTACAATCCAAACAGCAGCTCAAACAAGTATTACATCAGTTGGTACTCTATCTAGCTTAGTAGTATCTGGAAGTATTACTACTAATGGAGCCACGTTTAGTTCAACTGAAATCAATTATTTACTATCATTGTCTCCAGGTACAGCTACTGCTAGTAAGGTATTAGTACTTGATTCAAATTCAAATATCGCTGGAATTGCATCTATATCAGCTACATCTGCAACCATTGGTGGTAATGTTATTGGCGCAACACAATCCGCATATCTTACTGGAATTTCAATAGGTACGGCATCTGCAGGTAAAGCATTAGTTGTTGATTCTAATTTAGATATTGCATCTATTCGTTATTTAACTGCAACTCAACTAACTGGTACTCTACAAACGGCGGCGCAACCAAACATTACATCTATTGGTACATTAACTAATTTAACTATTGGTAGTAGCACATTAAGTAATACTGAGGCATCTTATTTGACATCAGTTACTGCAGGAACTGCAGCTGCAAGTAAAGCATTAGTAGTCGATGCTAATTTAGATATACAGTCTATTAGAAGATTGCATTGCACTACATTATCGGTAAGGACCTTAGATTTTTCAGTATCTACTCGTTTGATTAATGCTATTGATAGTTCAGTTACTGATGCTACTGCTAGGTATTTAACATTAGGGAAGGCGTATTCTACTAATAATAGTGGCGAATGGGGATATTATCATGTATCTGATGGTAGCACTTCTAATAGACAAGAGTTTGGATTTTTCGGTGTAAATGGCATTTTTGCAATTACAGCTGGGCGTAAGATTGGTATTAATAATACTAACCCTCAATTTGATTTAGATGTTACTGGAAATATCAATTTAACTAGTGTGCTAACTAATAGTAATACCGCAGCATCAACATCTAGTACAACTGGATCTATTAGAACTCCTGGTGGTATATATGTTGGAGCTGACAGTGTTTTTGCTACACAAATTACCATTGGTTCAAGTGTATTAACATCGACTAATGCAGGTTATTTAACATCGATTACTCCCGGTACAGCTGCAGCTAGTAAAGCATTAGTAATTGATAGTAGTAAAAATATTTCTGGTCTCGGTGTTATTGCTAGTAGTTTTGAAAATAATACGTCTACTCAAGTTTCATATCAAACATGGACAAATAGTCTTGGAACTCCAATTATAGTTAATCTTGCTATTTCAAATGCAGCGCCAGTATTCGGCACTGCATCTAATCACAGAATGCGGTTTATTACTAATGGTACTGTACAAATGTGGATGCAAACTAGTGGTAATGTATCTATTGGTGTTGATTCTGATACATATAAATTAAATGTAAATGGATCATTCAATGCAACAAGCTATTACAGTAGTGGTACTTTAGTAAGTTTTTCTAGTATTGCTGGAGTAACTGATGGTACCGCAAGTGCTAGTAAAGCAGTAATTTTAGATGCAAGTACGAATATTACTGGAATCAATTCAATTGGTACAACAACATTGGTACTAGGTGGAAACAGCTTAGGAGCAACTCAATCTGGATATATTACTGGGGTTACTGCCGGTACCGCAACTGCTGGAAAAGCATTGATTGTTGATGGTAGTGTAAATATCGCAGGAATTAATTCATTGTCTACAACATCACTTACAGTTAATGGAACTGATGTTAGTGCTGCAATTACGGCATCCGGTTATGTTACTGGTATTACTCCTGGAACTGGATCTGCGAGTAAGGCACTTGTATTAGATTCGAGTTCAAATATTACTACTGGAGTAAATTCATTTGCTACAACAACATTGGTACTTGGTGGTAATAGTCTAGGGGCTACTGAATCTGCGTATTTAACATCGATTACAGCAGGTACAGCTGCCGCTAGTAAGGCTTTAATAGTAGACGGTAGTCGAAATATTGTTAACATTAATGCATTAACCGCAACTCAATTAACTGGCACATTACAAACTGCAGCACAAACAAATATTACATCAGTTGGTACTCTTACTGGATTAACAGTATCTACTTCATCAAATGACGGCATTTCATTAAGAAAGACTGATGCATTGACTACTAGTATAGCATATCCATTGGAGGTATGTCATTACTTATCTTCTGGTAATGGTGGTGTTGGTATTGGTGTTGGAATGACATTTAATGCAACAAATGGGTCTGGTAGCGTAATTTCATATGGGCGAATATATGCAGTTTCATCGGATGTTACACATAATGCACATGCTGGTGGATTAGTATTTTCAACTGTAATTAGTGGCAATTTTGCAAATGTATTAACTTTAACCTCATCATCAACGACAAATTCTACATTAACTTTAATTGGCGCATCATCTACATTTTCAGCTACTAATTTAACGGGAACTCTAACTACCGCAGCTCAACCAAGTATTACATCGGTTGGCACTCTTACTTCTTTAGCGACTGGAAATATTACTTTAAATGGTACGTTAATCTCGGCTACTGCTGCTGAGATTAATTATACGGCTGGAGTTACGGCAGGTACTGCTATTGCAAGTAAATCATTAGTATTAGATTCATCAAAAAATATTGCAGGTGTAGGTTCTATCGGGTTAACTGGTGGCAATATTATGCTTGACTTATATGCTGCTACATCTAGTGCAAAATCTGCAGTTACTCTCCGTAATGATACTCGTACAATTGAATACGGTCTTATGGGTACTACTGCAGCAGCCAAAGCAAATATGTTTTATATTTTCAATAATGCTGCATATGCTTTATTAATTGATTCGAATAGTAATATTGGCATTGGGGTAGATCCAAATTCATCATACAAATTGAATACAACTACAGTAAATGCTACGTCATACTATGTTAGTGGTAGCTTAGTTGATCTGTCGAGTGTATCGTATTTAAGTGGAATTACTCCTGGTACGGTTTCTGCTAGTAAAGCCATTGTAGTTGATTCTAGTTCAAATATTACATCTGGATTAAATTCGGTTACTATGTCTACATTAGTACTTGGTAGTACTATTATTAGTAGTTCTGAAATTGCAGTAATTGATGGAGTAACTCCTGGTACTGCTGCTAATAGTAAAGCATTAGTATTAAATGGAAGCGGAAGTATTACTGGCATTACTTCCATGTCTACAACAACCATTACGATTGGTGGTAGTCAACTTGATGGTACTGAAGCTGGGTATCTTGATAGTGTAGTTGCCGGTACAGCGGCAGCCAGTAAAGTATTAGTATTGAACGCTAGTTCTAATATTACTACTGGAATTAATTCATTGACAATGTCTACATTAGTTTTAGGTAGTACTAGTTTAGGGTCTACTGAAGCAGGATATTTAACATCAATTACTCCAGGTACAGGTGCCGCTAGTAAAGCATTAATATTGAATAGTAGTTCCAATATTACAACTGGTATAAATTCATTTGCTACTACTACATTAGTACTTGGTGGAAATAGTTTAGGAGCTACCGAATCGGCTTACTTAACATCAATTACCGCCGGTACAGCAGCTGCAAGTAAGGCACTTGTATTGAATAGTAGTTCCAATATTACTACTGGGTTAAATTCATTGACTGCTACTAGTTTAGTAACTACAAATTTTTCATTAGGTGGGACTTCAGTTACCGCAACTGCAGCGCAATTAAATTTCTTATCTGGAGTGACTGCTGGTACTGCGGCTGCTAGTAAAGCTTTAGTATTGAATTCCAGTAATATCATAACTACTGGAATTTCATCGCTAACTGTTGGTATTGGCAGAGCTTATACATCTGGAACTCAATGTGCAAATATAGTAATTCCTTCACAAACATTTGTAAATCAAAATAGTGGTGGTACTGATTCTACATTTCAATCAGTATTATCAATCGCAAGTACCGGATTAAATGCTCCAAATGCCGGAGGAAATCCTATTGTTACTACGAATGCGGCTACGGTATATATTGCTGGTGCATTTGGAATTGGTAGCAATATTTCAATTACAAATAATTATGCACTTTATGTAGCTGCAGGTACTTCATTCTTTGGTAGTACTATTAGCATGAATGGTACGCTATTTACATCAACTCAAGCCGGATACTTATCTGGTATTACTGCTGGTACTGCAGCTGCTAGCAAAGCATTGGTTCTTGATAGTAGTGAAAATATCACGGGTATTAATAATTTAAGTATAGATGGAGTTTTAACTGTAGGTACAAGTGGATCTTCTGATAATCGAATCAACTTTAAAGGGGTTTCTGGAGATACTGCCGATAATTTTACAGTTTTGGCTGAACGATTGTATAATGGTACTGATATCTCAGAATTATTGTTATTTAAAGGTAATGATTTAAATACCGGGGGCGCTGGTCCAGATCGTATTCGTTTGCGCGCGCCGCAAATTGTATTTCAAGTTGCTGGAGAAATATATTCAGCATTAGCTGATAATAATACTATTATGGCTATTCAAAATGATAATAGTGTAGCAATCAATACTATATTATCAATTGGTGCTGATCGAAGTTATGCTAATAGTGCACTTGGCGCAAATATTAATGTAAATGATTGTACTCTTTCAAATTCATACACTGCAGCAAGTAGTACTGACTCAGGACATTATAAAAAAGTATCTATTGGAGTATCTACTTTAACAACCGTAGTAAATACTGCAGTTACTACTACAAATGCATCATCATTATTTATTCAAAGCGCTCCAGTTGCTGGTACTCGAATGACTATTACAAATGCATATGCATTATATGTAAATAGTGGAAAAGCATTCTTTGGAGGCGAAACAACAATTAATTCAGGTGGTAATAGTGGATTAAGACTTATAAATTCAAATAATGGAGTCAGTGATAATTGTAATATATTATTCACAAATAATAATCGATCATTTGAATTAGGTATTCGTAGCGCTGCTGCTGGTACTGGACCAGCAAATGGATTTTATATTTATGATAATGCTAATGCTGCAATGAGATTTACTATTGCTAGCACTGGTAATGTAGGCATTGGACATAATGCACCACAAGCTAGATTAGATATGGGTCATACTGCAGCTGATCGAATCTTAGCTGTATATGCAGGCACATCTGGTGGCGATTTCTATGGATTTGGTGCAAATAGTAATGTGGCATTATATCATACAAAATCAAGTCATACATTTTATGCAGGATCTACTGTGGGCGCTACAGGAACTCAAGTATTTACAGTTGGGTCAGATGGTAATGCATTTGCATCGGCAGGATTACATGCATCAGGCTATAGCGCACTTTCTAGTGGTGCGGGAGCTCATATACATTATGCAGTAAGCCAAGCTCAATTCTTTGGATATGATTATTCTGCCGGTCAGTATAAAGATGTTAGTATCAATGGTGGAAGTATTTATGCTAAAACAAGCGCTGGTGCAATTGGGTTTGGAGTTGGTATTAATACAACTACAATGAATGCTTCATTAACTGTATTGGGTAATAGTAATTTCTTAGATGGTAGTTACAATAAATGCATTCAGGCTATAGGTGCCGGTGGAGTAAGTATAATGATAGAACCTCATTCAGGTAGTAGTGGTACTACTACTAATGCAGGCTGGATTGGCACTAGCACTACTAATGATCTACGGTTGGGTACAGGTAATACAACTCGTATGACAATATTATCAGGCGGAAATGTTGGTATTGGTACAACTTCTCCTGGTGTTTTATTAGATGTAAATGGTACAGCATCAGGTGTTAAAGTAAGAGCTACTTCAGGAAGCACATCTGCTTGTTTTATTGGAGGATGGGATGATACTGGTTATTGGGGGTTAGGAGAACATGGTGGTGTTGATATTGTAAGATTAGGAAAGTGTGATTCAAGTGGATCATGGTCTGGTGGACGATCAAGTTTAGCAGTACAAACATTATTTTATGCCGGTTCATTAACAAGTGATTCCGATTATAGGTTAAAGACTGATATTACCCCATTATCATATGGTTTAAATGAAATATTAAATTTGAATCCTAAAAAATATAAATTATTGAGTGATGATAAAATATATTATGGGTTAATAGCTCATGAAGTTCAAGAACAATTACCAGAGATAGTAATCGGCGAAAAAGATAAAATCAATGACAATAATGAACCAGTTTATCAAAGTGTAGATTATGTTAAAATAACCCCGGTATTAATTAACGCAATTAAAGAATTGCATACTAAAAATGTTGAATTAGAGCAAACAATTCAAAATCAAAGTAATTTAATTAATGATATTTTAGCAAGGCTACAACAATTAGAAAATTAAAAAATATAAAATTATTATCATCTTTTTTTATCATTCGGAAAACCCGAAACTATTGTAGACATAATATAGCAATAATGTCGATATTTAAACCTCCAACACCAGTTATTATTGCTAGTAGTGGCGGTGGCGGTGGTGGTAGCGGAACCTCGTTAAACACTTCTGACGCATCAGTGATTTTAAATACAGATCCAGATACTGGCTCGAGTAGTGTTGTTATTACAACTAATAATGAGCAGGCTATAGTTATTAATGAATCGCAGAATGTTTTAATAGGTTCTGCATCATCTCTACCACCGCAACGACTAGTAGTAACCACTCCAAATGGAAGTGGTATTGCTTTAATCCATGAAAATAATCAATCGCAAGCTACACTAGATATATCGACATTAGGAACATTATCTATTAGAACAGCTGGAGATACGATAGATGCAATTGGAAATGATTTAATGTTAGATGATAGTTCTATCATTTTAAATGGAATAACTGTTAATGCTACAGGAACTCAATTAAATTATTTAGTGGCAACTCCAGGCGCAGCAAGTCCATCTAAGGCATTAGTATTGAATTCAAATTCAAATATATCCGGTATTAATGCATTATCTGCAACTAACTTAACTGGAATATTACAAACTGCATATCAGCCAAATATTAATCGAGTATCTAATTTGAATATAGAAAATACTCTTTCATTAGGAGGCACTAGTGTACAATCATCAGCAATTGAATTAAATTATGTAAATGTAACTCCTGGATCTTCATCTGCAAGTAAAGCATTGGTATTGGACACTAATAGTAATATCAATGGTATAAATGCATTAAGTGCTAGTCAATTAACCGGCACTATACAAACAGGAGCACAACCTAATATTACGTCACTTGGAACTGTTTCAAATTTGAAATTAACTGGTTATTTAGGGGTTGGTACTAACTCACCATCGACTGATATCGAAATATATTCCACATCTAATCCAGTTTTAAAATTAAATAATGGTACATTTTCATCCAATATTGCTATTGATGCTAATGGAAATTTAAAACTAAATTCCGATGGAAATGTAATTATTCAAAATAATCATTCACTTCAGCTTAATGGCAATGGAGAGATTTTTGGAGCAAATCGAATTTCCGCGTCATATTTGGTTGGTGTTATTGAAACTAGTTCACAACCAAACATTACTACTATAGGAGAATTAACCAATTTAGTAGTAAATGGCACTATTGGAGTAGGAACCAATTCACCCAATAAAAAAATTGAAATAATTGATTCTTCTGGTAACTGTCTTAGATTATCAAGAACTAATAATTACTATGCAGATATACTAATTTCAACTACTGGCGACTTACAATTATTACCGGTTGGTGATATTGTATTAGGTTCGGGTACTTCAATTAAATTAAATGCTGGTACTATTACTGGATTATCATCAATAACTGCTACTAGTATTACTGGAACATTAGCAACAGCAATTCAATCTAATATTACTACAATTGGAACTCTTGGATCACTTACAGTTACTAATGGAATTTCTGCTGGTTCATTAAATGCTACTACTATTACTGGTACAATACAAACAGCAAATCAATCTAATATTACTACAATTGGAACTCTTGGATCACTTACAGTTACTAATGGTATATCTGCAGGTTCATTAAATGCTACTACTATTACTGGTACAATACAAACAGCAAATCAGACAAATATTACTTCTATTGGTGAACTTGGATTACTAGTAGTTACTAATGGAATTTCCGCAAATTCGATAGAAGTTAATGATATTACTGGTACTTTATTAACAGCATCGCAACCAAATATTAATGAAATTGGAGTATTAACAAATTTAACTGTTAGTGATACATTAACTGTCGCAAATATTAATGCCACTGATATTTATGGAGCATTAGGAACCGCAAATCAATCAAATATTACTACCGTCGGTACTTTATTTTCATTAAATGTTTCCGGAGCAATTGAATCTAATTCTTTAAATGCTACTACGATTACTGGTACTCTACAAACAGCAAATCAATCTAATATTACTACAATTGGAACTCTTGGATCACTTACAGTTACTAATGGTATATCTGCAGGTTCATTGAGCGCTACTACAATTACAGGAACTTTACAAACAGCATCACAAACTAATATTACTACTGTTGGTACCTTAACTCGAGTATATACATCCGGTAAAATTGGCATTGGTATGACTAATCCCGCATATGAAATCGATATTACTTCAAGCGATGGTAAAATGTTACAAATTTTGTATAATACAAATACAGTATCATTTGATATTACTAATAATGGCGATTGTTCATTATCAACTAATAATGCAGAATTAATTTTAGCTAATGGTACTGGATTAACTTTTAGTGGAGGTGGTACTATTAGTGGATTAACTACATTAACTGCAACTAATGTTTATGGTACAATTCAAACCGCATCGCAGCCAAATATTACTACTATTGGAACTTTATCAACTTTATCTACTACAACTATTTTAATCGGCGATACACATACATCTAATTATGATTTATCTATTGTTTCAAATACTGGTCGTTTATGTTCATTTACATATGGATCAGTAGTAGTAACAAATCGCGTTGCTACCGGCGAATATATAATTAATTCATCTACTGGTAGAATTGCATTAGATACTGATGTTGATCTAGTGTTAAATGGTGGTACTATTATCGGATTAGATAATATTTCAGTTACAAATTTATCTACTACTATTACACAAGCATCGCAGCCAAATATTACTGAAATTGGTACATTAACTGAATTAACTGTATCCGGATTAGTATCACTTACTAGTAATAATGCAACTGCATTATCAGTTAGTGGAGGTGCACATATTTATGGTGATTTAACAGTTGATGGAGATTTTACATTTGGTGGCACTCTATCATTAAATGATCTTAATTTATCAACATTATCGGTTACAGGAGGTTATTCAGCAAGTTCATCTACTAATGGCGGCACATTGACTATTACTGGAGGTACTGCTATAAGTGATAATTTATACGTTGGTACTACATTGGATGTTGGTACTTCTATTAGTCTTGATGGTACTGTATTAGATTTTAGTAATTTAAATCTATTATCAAATATCACAACTGGAACTGTATCAGCAAATACCATTTTTGTAGCAGATAGTAGTGGAAATTTATCTGGATTTAATCAATTGTCTGCAACCGAATTATATGGTTCTATCGAAACAGCTACCCAAACTAGTATTACTAGAGTAGGTACATTAAGTGATTTAAATGTATCTGGATACCTAGGAGTGGGTACTATTACGCCATTACAACAATTAGAAATTAATTCTACTACTGGAGACTGCTTACGATTATCGTATGATAAAGCTACTTCATCAACTAATTTTGCGACTTTCTTGATGTCATCGGCAGGTAAACTAACAATAACATCATCCGGCGGAGCTACTACGATACCACAAATATCAGCAACTCAAATATCATTAGGTAATACATCTAATACAACAATGCCACTAGAAATCGGATTTACTGCATTTGTTTTTAGTGGCGCATATGCGTACAATACAAGTACTAACTCCAAGGGTACGATTGCCGCCGGTGGTACTACAAGTTATAATTATAGTATTAGGGCATTAGGTCGGATATTATGTACTCAAAGTGTTGATGTTACTTCTGATCGTCGATTGAAATACAACATTAAAGATCTTAGTGATGACTATTGTGCTAAATTTGTAAACGACACTACTCCAGTGTCGTTTAACTGGAAGAATGGCGATTCAATGGCATCATATGGTTATATAGCACAAGATTTACTTCGTCATGGATTCGATGACTTAGTTAATTTAGCACATGATGATAATATGGAACAGGAAGTAGATACTGATGGATTAATCAGTCCTTCTGGAATCAAATTTACTATCTCATATCAACATATCATTCCAATTCTAGCAAAAAATCAGAAGAAATTGATGCAAGAAAATAAAGAACTTCATGAAAAGGTTGATAAACTAATGGATATTATACAACAATTAATGAGATAAAATATCTGTTAACACTTGATGAGTATATGAAACCAAAGAGTTTCTAAAATTGATTGATTTCTAATATAAATATATACGAAGATAAGATCGCTAAAATCATTTCAAAATGTACAAACTAATTATTGCCAGAAATTTGACTAATGGAATTGGTATTAATAATACTATTCCATGGAAATCAAACTCAGAAGATATGCAGTTTTTTAAATCAAAAACAGTTAATCAGATTGTAATCATGGGGCGAAAAACATGGGAATCACTTCCAAATGCACCATTAAAAAATAGAATTAATATTATTCTTACAAGTAATCCAGATCAAGTCTCGGTCGATAAAAATACTAATACATGCTTTGCATTCAAAACAATTAAATTGTGTGATAAATTTATTAATACACATTATCCAACTCTAGAACGTTGGGTTATTGGTGGTGAAGCAATCTATAATGCATTTATGGAAAAAGAATTAGTAACGGATGTATATCTATCACAATTTAACTCTATGGAACCATGCGATAGATTCTATCATTACTTTAATAAACATGATTTACATGGATTTCAATTTATTTCAGCAACTGATTCAAAAGATGGTTTATTTGTAGTTCAGCATTATTGTAAACGCAATTATGAAGAGTTAGCTTTACATCATGCAATGAATGAAATTATTACTACTGGATTTACTCAACCGAATAGAACTGGTACTAATACTAAAGCAATCTTTGGTAAAATGTTTGAATACTATATGACTGAAAAAATTAATCCGATTACTGGAGATTCTATGTATCGCTTACCATTATTAACAACTAAAAAAATGTTTACTCGTGGAATCTTTGCTGAATTAAAATGGTTTCTTAATGGAAGAGTAGATTCGAAAGAGTTGGAAACCAAAGGAATTAATATTTGGAAAGGAAATACTACTAGAGAGTTTTTAGATAACTCAAATCTATCTGAATACAAGGAGGGTGAAACTGGTCCAATCTATGGATTTCAGTGGAAACACTGGGGTGCTAAATATATTCCTGGTAAAAAAGATTATGATGGTGAAGGCATTGATCAAGTATCGCAAGTAATTGATACGTTAAAAACTGATCCGTATAGTCGTAGACATATTATTAGTGGATGGAATGTAGAAGATCTTGATAAAATGTGTTTACCTCCTTGCTTTATTGCAGGTACTTTGGTATTAACTAAACATGGATATAAACAAATTCAACATCTATTAGATAATGATTTAGTATTCACGCATCTAAGTAATTGGAAACCGATTATTAATCGTCAGGAGCGTATGTATTGCAATCAGATTTATACTATCAATCATGTAGGTAGTGTTAATGGTATTTTCGCAACTGAAGAACATCCATTCTTAGTAAAAACTATTCATATGAATTCATTTGAACCGTTGGGATATAAGTTAAGTGATGAAACTAGTTGGGTGGAAGCAAAGGATTTGAAAGCCGATAAACATGTATTATGCTTACCAATAGTCAAAGAAGAACAACCAGTTAGTATTACAATCACTATCAATAGTAATCTATCGACCATACCACCAATTGATTATTTCATGGTAGGTGTTTATGTAGGAAAGCATGGTAATATGTTAGACTTACAATTTGTTCCTCCTGGTTGGTCTATCTTACATGAGTTTAATGCAAATTATACATATGGTAGTTCATTAGTATGTAATAGCATTCCAGAATGGGTACAAAGTCTTCCAAAAAAAGATTTAATGGATTTCATTAAAGGATTTGAATCATCATCTAAAATGATATCACTACATTATAATGCAATTAATGAATTAGTCGCACTATCTTTACAACGTATTTATGCCAAAATTGGAATTGTTACTAGAATTTCAATTGATAATGGAATGGCATTAATTTGCAAAATTCCAAATAATATGCAAGGTAGATGTTATGTAGATGATAAATATATGTATATTCCAATCTTAAAAATTGAATCGAAGCAAAAGGAAACAAAAGTTTATAACCTTGAGGTCGCTGATGATAATAGTTATGTTGTTGAAAATATTGCAACACATAACTGTCATGTACTCTATCAATTTATGGTACATGAGGAAAATAATCAAAAATACCTATCACTAATGATGACTCAAAGAAGCTGTGATACTTTCCTTGGATTGCCATTTAATATCTGTAGCCTCGGTATGTTCCTATTTCTGATGGCAAAAACAGTTGGTATGAAACCTTACAAAATTATTCATAGTATTGCTAATATGCATATCTATGAAAATCATATTGAATCAGTAAAAAAACAACTAAACAATACACCATATGCATTTCCATATATTCAAATGCGTCCAAGTACTACTACAAAATCAATTGGAGACTATGAATATTCTGATATTGAAATAGTAGACTACTATTCACATGAAGCTATCAAAGGTGAAATGGCATGCTAACCATACTCATATAGAGTTCTGAGATGTTTAGCAAAATTGATATTTTTTATGTATAAATACTTCTACCAACAGTTTACAACAATGGTTGCCATTACTCCCAGCAAGCTTTCCCGCAACAACGGCACTATCATTGAGGTGCGCTCTGTTACTATATGTGAGCGAATCTTTGTCGCTGAACGTGAAGCTGAACGACTACGTAACCAATTACGAGACCAAGCAAAAGCCGATGAGCAGAAAGAGTTTCAGATGATTCTAGATAGTATTGCAGATGCATTTGATGTAATTGTTGAAATGCGTAATAACCAAGAGCAATACCCACTACTAGCTGAAAATCATTTGCTTAAAATGATGACAGATTTGACTGAATTGTCGGATATGGATTGGATTAGTGAGAATATCCAGTTCTTCTCTGAAATCAAACGAGATGTAATTCAATGCATCTGTCGTACCAATCTTAGTAGATTATTGTTAAAGCCATTGGAAGCTCTTATTAAAAGCATGGATAAGATCATTGCCATGGCCGAACAACCGTAGTTTTTTTTATTAAACATATTAATAGGTCTATAATCTTTAATAACTAACAAGTTCCTTTGGAATCGAAAAACCTTTGGTCTCTAAAATTGATCATGTATATACATAATATATCTGATAAGAGATTACCCCAATGAAGTTTGTTTTACCGGTTGAATTATATAAAAATGATGAATATAACCAATTGCGTCGAGCATACTTAATATTGATTGCATCACTAATTGAAGATCATTTAATTGATAAAGATATTAATGAATATTATGATTCAATTATTGGAATAGAAATGTCATGTTATTTGCATGCGATTGAGATCGCTGAGTATGAGTTACTTATTCCAGATTTTAATTGCACTCAATTTGAACAACTGTACCGTACAAGAGTCACTCGTATTACTAAAAATTTGGATATTAATTCAGAGGTAGGAGATGATTATCTGGTTAATAAAATTATTGATCGAGATATTGATATCTCAACTATCTCAAAATTAACCCCGGAAGAGTTATCTCCAGCTAAAAATATTAGATTATTGGAAGAATTGAATGCTCGGCGTACTCAAAAGATGTCAGTGAAAGTATCAACATTATATCGCTGTCGCCAGTGTGGTAAAAATGAAACTACTGTACGTAGTGTACAGATGCGATCATTAGATGAAGGAGAAACGTTGGTTATTAGTTGTATCTTCTGCTCTTATAAATGGTTTTCATAGATATTAATCATTAGTAAAAATTGATTTTTTTATGCATAAATATAAAATAGATACTAAATACCAATGATTAATACAGTTCAAGACTATATGTACCATTGCAAAATCGCAAATCTACTAAAATATAATCAAAATAAATATAATATTTACAAGTCAGATGTCCATGATATTAATGCATCCAATGATAGTATACTTAAACAACATTCAGACCAATGCCGACATTTACTAAGACTATTTGTTATCTTCCATAACAAAATGAAAAATAGTTTTCAATCATTCAGTTGGGTGTTTGATAATGATTATTTGCATTACATTAGAACCTTGGAACAACCAATCAATAAAATTGAAAAAGATTTGATTAATGAGATTCGATTGTGCAAGAAAAAAATGCGCCGTGCTAGACATATAATGCGATCTCGTAGCTGCTAAATCATGTATATTTTTTTTGAAATTAGTACCAGAAGAGTACTGCTATTTACAATAGCTTATACACGAATATCAAGTATAATTTCATTTTAAAAAACATTTACCCTCTACAGTAGAGCAGTATTTTAGCAAAGTATAATCGGTTGAAATATTACAATTATATACGAATATCAAGTATAATTCCATTTTAAAATCTGTTTAGATTCTATTAACAAAAAAAAATGAATAGACTAAATTTAGTCTATATACTTGCAGATTGAATTGGAATAATTGGTGCAGGTAAATAGACTAATTTGGCATTGCCATTTATATTTTTTTTACGACAACCATTATCTTGCTCAGTGTAATAATCATATTGATCATACTCTTCGGTAAACATGTATGGACAGTGTTTACACTTATCTACATGAGCAACAGACCAATGTTCTGGATGTAGAATGCTATAATCAAGAGTAGTATTATACTCCGATTCATCCACGAAGTGAATTTGTGGATGTTTATCAAAACATAAATCTGCTTTAATGCATTTTTTAAATAACATATCAACTGATCTTATTTTTAAATATAATGTATCTGATATTTTACGATCATATACATTACTACCATAATTGCGAATTAAATTCATTCGATTAACTTGTAAGTATTCAGTTAAGTTTAATTGAATGCCATAAACAAATCCAACTGAATGGGGTTGATTATTATTTGCATGTATGGTCATATAAGACCCACAATTATTTTTTTGGATGTTTTCTGGGCATATGAAACCTACTCTTTGAGTAGTATTTGCCACAATGCCATTGAACCCATAAATTGGGAAATATCCTTTTTTAATTTGGTTATCGAATTCAATTTTAATATCGTTCATGGCGTTTCAATAGTAGTACTATATATTATTTATATATGGTTATCAATTTTCATTTTTTTACTTATAGTTGTATGTTTACTTTTGTAATAATTGCGATACAATGGCTTCTAATGCACTTAGACGTTCTTTAAGATCGGCAATTTCAACATCCTTGGCATCATTAGCTTCAAATAATTGACGTTGATTGAGAGCAACCATCGGAATAATTTTACCAGGAGAGAATACATACTTAGCTCCAGCAGGATTAATAAATCCATCGTCATCTACTGAGCCTTCCATATCTGGATGTGGTACTACTGTTACTAGATCATTGAAACCAGCTTTGAGTACATCTTGTGCAATATAACCATAATCAGGAATGGCATCGTCAGATTTCCAGTTGAATCGTACTGGAGTGGTTGTAAGAATAAAACTCTTACATAGTTCAGGAGTTAATGCTACAATATCTTTCTTTAAACGACGATCGGAAGTAATTTCTACCTCACCAGTTACTAAGATACGACCATCGGCACGTAAAGAGTAATTGGCAGATGGGCCTGCGCCAGCATCTACCATACCGTGAGCATTAAGATCATTGTTGTAAGCGTAGGCTCCAGTAAATTGATAAGAGGTATAACCAATTTCAACTGGTAATGTACTATTAGCTGGAGATCCAACTGCAATCGATGTAGATGCTAAAGAAGTAATACCAGAAATGCCCTTACTGCTATTAAGCACAAGTGCTTTGCTGGTAGTAGCAGTGCCTGGAGTTACTGCATCAAGTACACCAATTTCAGCTTCAGTTATAGTAGTTGTTCCTAATGTAAGATTACCACTGGTAGTAACACTAGAAAGCGTACCAACTGATGTAATGTTTGGTTGAGCAGCGGTTTGTAACTCACCGGTTAATTCACTTGCGGAGAGCGCATTAATACCAGAAATATCTAAACTAGAATCTAATACAAGTGCTTTGCTGGCAGCTGCGGTACCAGGAGTAACATTATCAATTACACCAATTTCAGCTTCGGAGATAGCAGTAGTTCCCATAGTAAAGGTTCCACTTGTGGTGATACCAGTAAGAGTACCAACCGATGTAATATTTGGTTGAGCGGCAGTTTGTAACTCACCAGTTAATTGAGCAGCAACTAAACTATTAATGCTTGCAATATTTTTATTACTATCAACAACTAATGCTTTACTAGCAGATGCAGTACCTGGACTTGCTGTAGTATAGTTTAATTGTTCTGCGGTAGCAGTAACTAAAGTTCCTCCTAATTTAAGCCCAATAGTAGTTCCATTATGTCCAGCAATATCAAAATTATTAGTAGCGTTAATTAATGTCGTTAAGCCAGATGCAAAGATATTTAAGTTACCTGAACTATTTGTAGTTAATTCAGATTTAAGTAATGATGATGATGCGGTAGTTTGATCATAAATAGTAAATACAGAAGGGCACGATAGTGGTTCAGTTGAAATATACTTTTCAGTACCATTAGAAGCACTAATTGGTACTGCTGTAGAACTTTGACTAGTTGATTGATATGATACTGATAATGAGCACGAACCAGCAGTTGCATTTTGTGGTAATATTTGAATATAAATTGAATTTCTGGTACTTGCAACTAAAGCTAATGTAAATGTTTGAGTATTGGTACTAGAGCTATTTATGGATAAATTATTACCAAGTAATTTACCATTAACCCAAATTTTATAGAATGTATGTTTATACGTTACTGTAAATGTGTAAGTTTCAGTATATGTGGATGTGAAATAACCAGCTTCTACAAATAATTGACCTCGTTGCATAGAACCAAAGCCTAATGAAGTAGGGCTATTAAAAGGAACTAATTGAGAATCTAACCATGGATTGGCTGCATATGGACTTGTTAGTGCTGTACTTCCAAGCAAACAAGTACCTGCACTAGTATTTAAAGTGACCGTATCGCAATTATTTTGAATACCGCCACGAACACCCAACGAAGAACCTAAAGCACCAGAACTACCAGTTACATTAGTATTAATTTTTACAAAATTGGTAGATGCTTCTAAAATTAATGCAGGATTCGTCGATCTATTATTAGTAAATAAGTATGCATCATGATTTGTGGTAGTACCAAAACAACCACGAGCATTGCTACTATCAATAATTGTAGCAAGCGAAATACTACTATTAATATGCTGTAAACCAATACCACTAGATCCAATAGTACTAATAAGCTTGCCACTAGTAACAGATTCTAAACTAGTAAGTACACCACCACTAGTACCATAAGCAAAAGTAGTCATTAACGCGTCTGAACCACCGGAACGTCCATATAATTCCATTTTAGAAGTATTGGCATTTACATAAATGGCACGTTGTCGGAGTAATGTTACTCCAGTACCTTCAAATGCTAAATCTCCATATTGATTAGCTGAGGAGATTGCTCCGCCGACTGCCAATACAGTTCCATTTGCTGAAGCCCGGGCAACTTTACATCCACCAGTGGATAAAATTTGAAATGGTGTATATTCAGTACCTGCTGCTAATGCATAAAAGTTACATCCAGTAGTTTCACTTCCACTAGTAGTAGTACCATAAACTGGAGCAAACCGAATTACATTTTTAGCAACCCCCGATCCATTATATCCAGTAATATTAATACCACCGGCAAATCCATTTCCGGTATTTGCTAATGTAATCGTACTGTTATTAACACTATTCCAAGAACTAGTAAATGTATTTGTAGAAGTAGAACTAGATACACCTAATGATGTAAGCGTGCCAAGTGATGTAATTGTAGGTTGTGCGGCAGTTTGGATAGCACCTACAAAATTAGTAGCAGTAACCGTATCAATACCATCAATACAGTTATTATTATCAGTAACTAATGCTTTGTTAATATTCGCGACACCAGGACTAGTACCACTTAGATAATTTAATTCATCAGCAGTAGCAGTAACTAATTGACCATCTAATTTTAATCCAATAGTTGTACCATTAGCATCAGCAATATCTAACCAACCATTTACGGTAAGATCTTCAAAAGTACCAGCACCACCACTTCCTCCGAAAAAAGAATTAATTTGCGCAGCAGTAGCAGTAACTAATGCCCCTCCAAGATATAAACCAGTAGTACTACCATTATGAGAAGTAATATCTAAGGTATTTACCGAAGTAACATTTGGTTGATATGCCGTTTGTAGCGTACCAGTTAAATTAGTGGCAGTTAAGTTACGGATAGTAGCAATATCTTTATCAGCATCTAATACAAGTGCTTTACTTGCAGCGGCAGTACCTGGAGTTACTCCATCAAGTACACCAATTTCAGCTTCCGAAAATACAGTGGTACCCATAGTAAATGTACCACTAGTAGCAATATTATCAAGGGTACCAACCGATGTAATATTTGGCTGCGCGGCAGTTTGTAACTCACCGGTTAATTCACTTGCGGAGAGCGCGTTGATACCAGAGATATCAGAACTAGAATCTAATACAAGTGCTTTGCTAGCATCTGCAGTACCAGGAGTTACTCCATCAATAACACCAATTTCGGCTTCAGAAATTACAGTAGTACCCATAGTAAATGTACCACTAGTAGCGATATTATTAAGCGTACCAACCGATGTAATATTTGTTTGAGCAGCAGTTTGAAGAGTACCAGTTAAATCAGTAGCTGAGAGCGATGTAATACCTGCAATATTGCCACCAGAATCTAATATAAGCGCTTTACTAGCTTCAGCGGTACCTGGAGTAGTATCTACATAATTTACTTCAGTGGCCGTAGCAGTAACTAAAGTGCCATTTAGTTGTAATCCAAGAGTAGAACCATTATGATTAGCAATATTTAATACATTAACAGAGTTAATGTTTGGTTGAGCTGCGGTTTGTAAGGTACCAGTTAATTGAGTTGCAGTTAAATTATTAATATTACCAATGTTACGACTAGAATCGAAAATAAGCGCTTTTCCACCACTTGCGGTACCCGGAGTACTGCCAGATAAGTAATTGATTTGATCGGCAGTAGAAACTACTAAAGTACCTCCTAATTTTAATCCTTTATCAGTACCATTATGACTACTAATATTAACATTACCTCCACTAGCAGTAACTGTTAAGTCACCAGCACTGGATACAAGCATATCAACATAAGTAGTAGCAGTACCACTAGTAGTATCATAACATAATTGAATACAATTACCAACATCACTATTAACAACAAGTGTGCGTCCAGATGTCGTTGTCGCAATTCCAAGAGTAGATAACCCAGTAAAAGATCCATCAATATCTAATCCTAATAGAGTACCAACTGAAGTAATATTAGGTTGAGCAGCTGTTTGAAGAGTACCCGTTAATTGCGATGCTGTTAAGTTACGAATGCTGGTAATATCTTTATTAGCATCAACTACTAAAGCTTTACTAGCACTTGAAGTACCTGGAGTTACTACATTATAATTTAATTGAGCGGCAGTGGTTTCTACCAATACACCTCCAAGAGCTAACCCTTGACTACCATCATGAGCAGTAATATCTAATGTACCAACCGACGAAATATTTGGCTGAGCCGCGGTTTGAATAGTACCAGTAAGTTGAGAAGCAGTTAAGTTTCGAATATTTACAATATCGCGACTAGAGTCAACTACAATAGCTTTGCTTGCAGTAACAGTACCAGGAGTTACTACATTATAATTTAATTGATCGGCAGATGCTCGAACAAGAGTATCGTTTAATTTTAAACCAGTCGATGAACCATCATGACTTTTAATATTAAAATCACTGGTATTATGTACATTAACTTCACCGCCAGTAGATGTGATTGTCATTTTACCATCAGAAGCTACTTTAAGGCCAGCTTTATTCGATGATCCATTATATGTAAGTTTAATACAGTCTCCATCGCTTGCATTAATATCTAACTGCGCGGATGGTGAAAGGTTGTTAATACCAACATTTTGAAACTTATCAATGTAAACGGCATTAGTATCATTTGTACGTAATAATACCGAACTGTTTACTTGGTCGGCATCTAAAAATAATCCTGCGTGGTTATCCGGACCAGTGAATGAGGCGACTGCAAACGGATCAATAGTAATTCCTGAGTCGAATGGTTGATTACTTCGAGCCATTATTAATGTTATAGAATTGAAGTATAATTAATCTATTCGGATATTATATACTATAGTATCAATAAAAAAATAACATAATAATGTGTATACTATGCGATAATTCGGAAATTGACACTAATACAATTTTATTAGACTGCTCAAATTGTAAACAAATTAAATCACTACCAACTAATCTACCTAATTTAAAATTTTTAGTCATCTATAGTACCAACATCCGTGTGGTACCTGAGTATCCGACATTAGAAGGGTTGTATATTATGAACTGTCCAATAGAAAGTCTACCAGATTTCCCAAAATTAAAAAAACTGAATGCCTCCAATTCTAAATTATCGTCTATTCCAGATACATATTTCAGATTAGAATATTTACTAATGGACAATACTCCTATTCAATCTTTACCCGAAACATTAATTAGCGTTAAACAAATATCAGCAAATGGATGCAAGTCATTAACTGATATTTCATCCAAATTAATTAACTTAGAAACATTGTCAATTAATAATGCTGCCATTGAGTTAATTCCATCTTTAATGAGTTTGAATTACATTGATATTGGTTCTACTAATATTAGTGTACTACCATTAAATAATCTAAAATGTTTACGCAAAGTATTTGCAAAAGGTTGCAATCTATCTAATCCATTTGATATTATTGAACGCGGAATTGATTTATCTAATTAAAATTCGTAGATAGATTACATATAAAATGCAAGTATAATTCTATTATTTTAGTCGATTATACTTTGTCAAAATCCAGACGAACCTTAGGGTCTAAACGTTTTTTAAAATGAAATTATACATGATATTCCCTATAATTTCATTTTTTTATGTAAATACACTTTATTAAAAATGGTTCATATTATTTGTAAATTTTATAAAAATGTTGTTAATTCGCAATTATATAAAAAAATGAAATTATACTCGAATATCATGTATAATTTCATTTTAAAAAACGTTTAGACCCTAAGGTTCGTCTGGATTTTGACAAAGTATAATCAGTTTTCAAAATAGAATTATACATGTTATCTAATATATAAGTCATCGTAGATAACTAATAGATAGATTTTATCATGGGTATTAAACTACAAGACCATCAAGAAGCTGTATTAGAATATTTTATTGCAGACAAATTTGCGCGCGGATTACTATTATTTCATGGTACTGGTAGTGGTAAAACATTAACCGCAATTGCGATTTCGGAGCGTTTCAAATACTTTAAAGAGGTTATACTCATCGCACCCAAATCATTGCATGATAAATTTCGCCTATATCCCTTCTAATTTAAAACATGCTATAATAGAATATAGTAATAGAATTTAAATATGATATGCAAAAAATGCACTAAACGAGCTTCGTTTGGAATTGAATATAAAAAGCCAACACATTGTAAAACGCATGCTAGTGATAATATGTATGATGTGACTCATAAACAGTGTGCTCATATAAGTTGTACTACAAGACCTGCATTTGGAATTGAATATAACAAACCAACTTATTGTAAAACCCATGCTAGTGATAATATGTTGGATGTAGTATCAAAACGTTGTAAATATTTAAATTGTATTAAAAGTGCTGCTTATGGATTAAAATTCAAAAAACCTACTCATTGTAAAGCACATGCTAGTCAAAATATGTTTAATATACAAAACAAACGTTGCGAGTTTAGTAATTGTACTAAAAGGCCCAATTTTGGATTACAAATTAAAAAACCAACTCATTGTAAAGCACATGCTACTGATAATATGATTGATGTCAAATCTAAACAATGTAAATATCTTGATTGTACTAAACAACCTACCTTTGGATTAAAAAATAAAAGCGCTACTCATTGTAAAACACATGCAAATAATGATATGGTAGATGTTACACATAAACGATGTATCTATTTAAATTGCGATACGATACCTGCATATGGATTAAAAAATAAAAAAGCAACTCATTGTAAAACTCATGCTACCAATGATATGATAGATGTTGTATCTAAACAATGTATGGATGAAGATTGTGCTAAATCTCCTGCATATGGATTAAAAAATAAAAAAGCTACTCATTGCAAAACTCATGCTACTAATGATATGATAGATGTTAAATCTAAACGATGTGTGCAGGCAGATTGTGATACGATATGTAATTTTGGATTAATTAATAAAAAACCTACTCATTGTAAAACTCATGCTACTGATAATATGTTTGATGTAATTAATAAAAGGTGTAAGACATGCAATGCATCGGCTTTAAACCAAAAATATAAACCTAATTGCGCCAGATGTCATTTCTATTTAAATCCAGACGATCCTAGAATTAGAAACTATAAAGTAAAAGAAGATGCATTTATGCGACCACTTAAAGCTTTATATCCAGAGTTGATTTTAGATAAAATTATTTCTGGAGGATGTTCTAAACGACGACCAGATGGATTATTAGATAAATTAACTTATTCTATTATTATTGAAATAGATGAAGATCAGCATATAGGATATGATGCAAATTTAAATGACAATGAACCTAAGTGTGATAATAGACGCACAATGGAGCTATTTCAGGATTTAGGGTCACGACCAATTATTTTCATTCGATTAAATCCAGATAAGTATTCTATTAATGGAAAAACTAATAAAGGATGTTTTACTAACACTAAAAGTGGCGAATTAAAGTTAGTAAAAAAAGAATTTAAAATTAGATTTAATAAACTACAAGAAACCCTTACTTCAATTATCGATTCTAATGTTCTAGATAAGGATTTAACAATAATTAAATTGTTTTATTAATGTATAGCTAATAGCTATTTTTTTATCATTCAATATAGTATTCAATTAATATATAAATAGATATTAATTGAGTTATCATGGTACTCAAATTACAAGATCATCAGGAAGCTATATTAGAATACTTTATTGCTAATAAGGATATAAGAGGCATGCTTTTATTTCATGGTACAGGTAGTGGTAAAACTCTTAGTGCTATATCTATTTCTGAACGTTTCAAATACTTTAAAGAAGTGGTATTAATCGCACCCAAATCATTACATTCTAATTTCCGAAAAGAGTTAAAACGCTATACAAACGCAGCATCGGCTGAACGATATAAATATGTATCCAGTAATGCTTCTAATATGATTGATAAGCTAGAAACTGATATTGATGAGTTAACTGGTATTGCAATTAAAACTTTACGATCTCTAGATAATAAATTTATTATTATCGATGAAGCACATAACGTTCTAAATGCTATGGTGAATGGTTCGAAAAACGCAACGCAATTATATGATTTACTTATGTCCGCACGCAATTGCAAAATATTGTTTCTAACTGCATCGGGTATCGTTAATAACTTTTATGAAGTAATCCCATGCTTAAACATCTGTAAGGGATATATTAAAAATGAGGATGGTATTAATCTTACTCTATTTCCAGAAAATCAAGATCAATTTATTAAATATTTTGTAGATGCTGATAAACTAACACTTAAAAATGTCGATAAGCTACGCAATCGTATACAAGGATTAGTATCATACAAAGGTGAATTATTCGACGAAAAAGTAGACGGGTTTTATACTATGTTGAAAAAAACGATAAAAAAAGAAAACTATCCAGATAGACTACCAATGAAAATTGAATTAGTACCAATGTCGCCAATTCAATATGGAGCATATGCTATGGCTCGTGAGAAAGAACGTATGGAATCGCGACAATCAATCAATGGTGGCTGGCAGCCAGTAGTGAAAACAATGAGAAAGATTTCCAATATCTCAGGAGGCGCTCTAACATCATCCAGTAGCTTTTCAAAGAGTACTTCATATCGTATCAAAAGTAGACAGTTATCTAATGTATACTTTCCAGAAGATCCAGCAATTGATATTTATGCTGATATCAAAACATACTCACCCAAAATTTACTCCATCGGTAAAAAAATTGTTAAAGGACGTAAAGCTATTATATACAGTAATTTTGTAAAAGCAGGCGTAGAACCCATGTCGAAATATTTAGAAACTCTAGGGTATAATAATTATGATAATAATAATGTTGGAGAGCCTGGAGATAATGGATACTATGCAATTTATTCAGGAGATGTAAAACCCGAAGATCGTACAGCATTATTAAACCATTTTAATAAAGATGATAATGAACTGACAGTACTACTAATTAGTTCATCTGGCGCTGAGGGTATTTCCACTAAAGGTACTCGCGATGTGCATATAGTTGAGCCTTATTGGAACTGGGAGCGTTCACTTCAAGTAATGGCGCGTGCGATTCGTTATCATAGTCATAGTTATCTACCAGAAAGTGAAAGGAATGTTCAAGTATATATTTATTTAGCAGATTATCCAAAGGACCAAAGACAATTAGAGATACCGACTGATATACATTTATTTAAGCAATCAGTTGCTAAATACGAAATCAATATACAAATGACTAAATTACTCGCATCTACAGCAGTTGACTGCAAACAGTTTAACAAAGGATTAAATTTTGACTGCTATGAATGTCGCCCTACCGACGGTAGTCCCATTTTCATGCCCGATTTAGACAAAGATATGCTTTATGAAAGCCCCTGTGCTAATCAAAATATTAAAGTAAAGGAGTTTAGTTTAAATGGATCATTGTATTATGTAGATGATGCAAAAAAAATATATACTAAAAAAGGCGATAATTATATAGAGATTATAGATCCTGACGTATTAAATTTCATCCGTAGTAAAGTATAGATATTCAACTGAAATTGTTTTATCTGGAATAGTAATTATATATTTTTCAACCGATTTAATCAATGAATTCAAACGCTTATTAAATTCTTTTTTTACTACTTTTAATTCATTAGTTTTTTTAGTTAATGAAAATGAACCTTTCATACGATTTCCATTTAATGTATATCCATCTGGATTTAATCGAATAAATACAATTGGACGATGATCTACATCTTGTGATAATTCCATTGTACGACGATTATTGCACATATCATCATATGACTTATGTTCATTTTCGTCAATTTCAATAATGATTACATGCGTCAATAAATCTAGAAACCCATCAGGTCGCCGTTTTGAACACCCTCCATTAATAGTTTTATCTAATTTAAATTGTGGAAACTTTTCTAGTATAGCAGTCATATAAGCTTGCTCTTTAGTTTTATAGTTTATAATCCGTGGATCATCTGGATTCAAATAGAAATGACATCTAGCGCAATTAGGTTTATATTTTGAATTTATTTGGGTTGAATTACAAGTTTCACATTTTTTATTTTTAATATCAATCATACCGAGTGGAGTTCCATGCATTCCACAATAAGTAGCAGTCTTATCATCTGGTAATCCAAATGTTGGTGATAGTTTATCACACCCATCATATAAACATCTTTTATTTTTAATATTAATCATACCAAGTGGCGTTCCATGTTTTCCGCAATAAGTAGCAATCTTATCAGTGGATAATCCAAATGATGGTTGTTTATCGCATCCATCATGTAAACATCTTTTAGATTTAATA